>Ga0209544_1000104_pt1 | contig 128109 bp, 154 predicted proteins | sample MesohylPK_FD_187297 | JGI IMG/M metagenome (GOLD analysis project Ga0209544, IMG submission 187297) | Host-associated microbial community of the marine sponge Aplysina aerophoba from Gulf of Piran - sponge mesohyl, lysed by proteinase K... | ecosystem: Host-associated > Porifera > Sponge >... | reverse complement strand
ATCTTGGTTCGGGTAGGCGTGCACCAGATGCGCCGGCAGCCCGACCAGCTCCAGGATCTCGGCGACCCGCGACCGGCGCTCCGGCTCGCCGCCGATGCGGTGGACGGCGAGTGGCAGCCCGACGATCTGGCCCAGCGTCTTGCGCGGGTTGAGCGACGAATAGGGGTCCTGGAAGACCGGCTGGACGCGCGCGGCGATCTCGGACCGGCCGACCTGGCGCATCGGCCGGCCGGCGAAGCGGATCGACCCGCCCGATGGCGGGAGAAGCCCGAGCAGCATGCGCGCGAGCGTCGTCTTGCCGCAGCCCGATTCGCCGACGATGGCGAGCACCTCGCCCTCCTGCACCGAGAAGGAGACGTCGTCGACCGCGCGCAGCGTGGCCGGGGTCTCGAACAGCCCCCGCTTGACCCGGAAGAGCCGGGTCACGCGGTCGCATTCGAGTACCGGAGCGCTCACGACGCCGCCCCCTGCAAATGCCCGACGGGATGGATGCAGCGGTAGCTGTGGCCCTCCTCGATCCGCCGTTCGGCGTTGCCGTCCGTCCGGCAGCGGTCCTCCGCCCAGCCGCAGCGGTTGCGGAACATGCAGCCGCGGCTGTCGCCGATCATCGAGGGGACGATTCCCGGTATCGAGCCCAGCCTGGTCCGCCGCGCCGTCTTGCCCGGGTAGGGGATGCAGTCGATCAGCCCGCGCGTATAGGGGTGGGTCGGCGCGCCGAAGATCTGCCCGCTCGACCCGGTCTCGACCACCCGCCCGGCATACATGACGGCGATCCGGTCGGCGATGCGCGCGACGACGCCGAGATCGTGGGAGATCAGGATCAGCGCCATGTTGAACTCGGCCTGCAAGTCCTTGAGCAGGCGAAGCACCTGCGCCTGCACGGTGACGTCGAGCGCCGTGGTCGGCTCGTCGGCGACGATCAGGGCGGGATCGCACATCAGCGCCATGGCGATCATGACGCGCTGGCGCAGCCCGCCCGAGAGCTGGTGCGGAAACTGGCCGAGCCGCGCCCGCGGATTGACGATCCCCACCCGGTCGAGCAGGTATTCGGCGCGTTCGCGGGCCCGGCGCCGGCCGGCCCGGCGATGGCGCATGTGGATCTCCTCGAGCTGGTCGCCGATCGGGTAGACCGGGTTCAGCGAGGTCATCGGGTCCTGGAAGATCATGCTCATCCGGTTGCCGCGAATGGCGGAAAACGCCTTGTCGGACAGCGCGCGGAGATCGGTCCCCGACAGGCTGATTTCCCGCGCCGCGAGCCGCGCCCGGCGGGGCAGCAGCCGCATCGCGGCGAGCGCGGTCATCGTCTTGCCGCAGCCGGATTCGCCGACGATCGCCAGCGTCTCGCCGCGCATCGCCTCCAGGTCCACATTGCTGACCGCATGCAGCGTGCCGGAGGGCAGCGCGATCTCGACCGAGAGGTCGCGCACCCGGAGGACGGAATCGGCGATCACCGGCCGCGCCCTTCCGGCACGGTGATGTCGCGGATCCCGTCGCCCATCAGGTTGATCGCGATCACCAGGAAGAACAGCGCCAGCCCGGGCAGCGCGATCAGCCAGGGCTTGAAGAACATGAAGCTCCGCCCTTCGGAGATCAGCAGCCCCCAGGACGGGGTGGGCGGCTGGATGCCGAGGCCGAGGAAGGACAGCACCGCCTCCACCAGTATGGCGATCGCCATTTCGAGGCTGGCGATGACGATGATGTGGCTCATCACGTTGGGCAGGATCTCCTGCACCACGATGCGCGTATGCGACGCGCCGACCGCCTCGGCCGCGGCGACGAATTCCTGCCCCCTGACCTGCTGGGTGACGCTGCGCGTGACCACCGCGAAGCGGTCCCAGAACAGGAAGCCGAGGATGGCGATCAGGGCGATCAGCGAACCGCCGAAGACCGATACCAGCGAGAGCGCGATCAGGATGCCGGGCAGCGCCAGCTTCACGTTGATCAGATACATCACCACGGCGTCGACCCGGCCGCCGAAATACCCGCCGACGATGCCGACGGTCGAGCCCACGACGCCGGAAATGACCGCCGCGCCGAAGCCGATGAGCAGCGAGATCCGCGCGCCGAACAGGATGCGCGTCAGATAGTCCCGGCCGAGCGAGTCGGTGCCCAGCGGATGGTCCCAGCTCCCGCCCTTGCCCCAGATCGGGTCGAGCAGCCGGGCATCGAGGTTCTGGGCGAACGGGTCCGACGGCGAGACCCAGGGCGCGAAGACCGCCAGCAGGACCACCGCCAGCACGAACCCGGTTCCGGTCAGGAAGCCGAGATGGCGCCGCGCCCGGCGCCGCATGACCTCGCGCGGCGTCGGCGCGTCGACCCGGAACTCGTCTGCGAACAGCCCGCCCGTCATCGTCTAGCCGAGCCGGATGCGGGGATCGAGGCGGGCGTTGATCAGGTCGGATGCGAGGGTGAGCACGATATAGGCGAGCGACACGAAGACCAGGATCGACTGGACCACCGGGAAATCGCTCCTGAGGATCGACTCGTAGGCGAGCAGCCCGATGCCGTTGAGCGCGAACACGGTCTCGACGATCACCGATCCGCCGAGCAGGAAGCCCAGCGAGACCGCGGCGAGCGACACCACCGGCAGGATCGCGTTCCTCAGCGCGTGCTTGAAGAAGACCGCCCCGGGAGAGAGCCCCTTGGCCCGCGCGGTCCTGACGAAATCGGCTTCCAGCACCTCCAGCATCCCGGTCCGGGTCAGCCGCATCAGGGCCGGCATCACCGCGGTGCCGAGCGCCACCGTCGGCAGCACGAAATGGGCGAAGCTGGTGGAGCCCGAGATCGGCAGCCACCGGAGCACCACGCCGAACAGGTAGATCAGGATCAGCCCGAACCAGAAATTGGGGATCGCCTGGCCGAACACCGCGACGCCGAGCGCCGCCCTGTCGACCGCCGTGTTGGCCCTGATCGCCGCCAGCACCCCGAGCGGGATGGCGATCGCCAGCGCGAGCACGAGGGAGTAGAGCGAGAGCAGGATCGTCACCCCGACCCGTTCGAGGATCAGATCCATCACCGGCTCGTTGGTGAACAGCGACTGCCCGAGATCGCCGCCGAGCGCGTTGGCGGCCCAGTCGAGATATTGTTCGTGAAGCGGCTTGTCGAGGCCGTAAAGCGCCGCGATCTCGGCGACTTCCCGGGGCGTCGCGTCCTCGCCGGCGAGGTCGGCGGCGAGGTCGCCGGAGACCCGCAGGAGCGCGAAGCCGATGATGGAGACGGTGATCGCGACGAGCAGCGCCACGCCCAGCCGCTGTACGAAGAAGCGTCCCACCCCGGGTTTCCCGCGCGGCGCTCCGGCTTACGCCGCCAGCTTGAAGACGCGGCGCGCGTTGCCCGCCAGGATCTTCTCCCGGTCGGCGTCGGACAGCCACGCGAACCCCTGGATGTGGTGCGCGACGTCGTCCATGTGGCGTCCGGTATCGGGGTTGATCGAAGAGCCGACGCCCGGGCATTCGGCCCCGAACAGGCACTGGTCCACCCCCGCCACCCGGATCAGCAGCTCGATCGCCTCGGGGGTGTAGAGCACGGTGTCGTAGTAGAGGCGGCGCAGGCGCCGGCTGAACCGTTCCGCCCCCTCGCGGCGCAGCGTCCCCGACTCGAAGCGCCCGAGCTGGTAGGGGATCGCGCCGCCGCCATGGCTGACGACGATCTTGAGGTCGGGGAAGTCGTCGAGCACCGCCGAGTTGACCAGCCCGTAGACCGCGATGGTCTCCTCGTTGATGAAGCGGAGCGAGTAGGGCTCGCGCTCGGAGCGCGACCCGGTGCCGTGGATATGCGCCGGCACGTCGAGCTCGCAGAGCTTCTCGTAGAGCGGGTACCAGTAGCGCTCGCCCAGCGCCGGCGGGTGGATTCCGGTGTTCTCGTAGGGATCGGGGTTCAGGAGGCAGCCCTTGAAGCCGAGCTCGCCGACGCAGCGCTCGAGCTCCCCGATCGCCATGTCGAGCGGCTCGCCGCAGGGCTGGGGGAGCCCGGCGATGCCGACGAAGCGGTCCGGGTAGAGCCGCGTCTCCCGGTGGATCATGTTGTTGCATTCCTCGTGGAACCACTGGACGAGGCGGGCCGGCTTCTCGGAATGCATCAGCTGGAAGGGGCGCGGCGAGACCAGCTGCATGTCCGTCCCCAGCGCGTCGATATAGTCCATGTGGCTGTGGCCGGAGCCCGGAAAGTGCTTCTTCTCGACCGCCTCGCGGATGTCGTCGTCGCTGACAGTCACCCGGCCGCGCCCGTGCGAGCCGCGATGCGCCAGCAGCGTCGCCTTGTAGGCCCAGAGCTCGGCCGGCGCGCTCACATGGGCGTGGCAATCGATGATCATGTCCCCTCCCCCCGGCCTTGCGATGCCGGCGCCACTATAGGCGAGTTCGCGGGGCGATTCCCCCCACGTCGTTTCGACGGACCCCGGACTTGATCCGGGGCGTAGCCGTGCGCGAAGGGGAGAAATCGCCCCGCCCTGCGCCCCACCCGTCATTTCGACCGGAGCGCTGTAGAGGGGCAAAATGCTTGGAGTCAGAGTCGCCATGCGGCGTGACTTGCCGTTAAGAAGCGTTCCTAATCGCAAGCCATTGTAAACGCGAAAAATGTAGGGTCGTAGGGCCTTGCCGCCGCGCGGCGGGGCCGAGTCGCCATCGAGGCGGTTCGCTTGAGTCGACCAGCCGGAGTGGCGACTCGCTCTTACGACTCTGTAGCCGCCTCACGAGAGTCGCCAGATTCGAACCGCCCCATCAATGGGGTTCGATGAGGCCTCCGTAGTTGGCGGGCTTTTCGAAAGGCTGGGCTCGCTCCGCCTCGTCCAGCGCTGCGGCCGCCTCGCCGGCGCGACGCCGTAGCACGCTCTTCACCATGTGGTCCGACTGAACCGCGATGGCGGACAGATCGCCCAAGACCACCATGACCGCCCGACAAAAGGCAAGCGCGATGACGAAGGCCAACACCGCCCCGGCAGCCTTGAAACACCATTCAGCGATAAGCGGCGGCAAATGCAGCGCCGCGAGCCTGCAGCCCACCTCCAGCACCGCCAGCCCGACCAAGGCGACGGCGGTGACCCCTGCAACGAAGGCGAGCCGCCGGGCGACGATCTGGAACGTTTTCGCTAAACGCTTGGCTTCTTCGACTTCCAGTTCATCGGTCGATACGGGTGGGAGCCCGCGACCCAGTCGAAACAGCACGGCGGCGGCCAAGACGGAAAGCACTACCATGGCTTCCGACCGGATCGACAGCCAATCGGAAGGCTCCAGGGCAAAAGCCCCGGCCGCTGCCACAAGGCAGATCAAGAACTGGAACCATCCCGCCATATCCAGCCTCCGCAAGCCAGTACGCAAGGCTAGTTGATCTTGCCATCCTCGAGAAAACGCCTGTGGACCCTCATAAGCTGTTTTCTGGCATCCTCCAGGTCAAGAAGATTGCCGTCGGGACGGTGGAGCGCGAATGGCATCTGCTGCTGGAGCCAAACCGTGTTTCCTCGAACCCTGCCGTCCTTGGATCGTACCGTGACCTCCCCGTCATCGATATTGCGGAGGCTGGTCGCGATGTCCTTCATCGACGACCGGTCCATTTTGCGCCGTTTCGCGCGATAGCCGATGCTCACTAGGACCTCCAGAAAGGCTTCGGACGGTACCTTAGCGAGAATCTCCTGCGCCCCGATGGTGCCGAACAGCTCCGTCAGGATATTCATGGATTTCCCGAATTCAGGCCTTTCCCGGCCAAGAGTTTCTCGCACGTCGACGGCGAGCGTCCGCATGACCGCACTCGGGGCTTTTGCGTCCGCTGGTTCGACAGTTTCCGGCACTACGCCGCCAATCTGGATCGATTGGACATTATCTAGATCCCCGCCGACGCTTGCGGCGTCGAAGGCTGTCTGAAGCACGATCGCTCCCTGGGCGCTGATCGCCTGCGCATCCCGAAGAAACCAGGTCAGATACTCTTCGAAAGCCTTCGTTCTCACGGCGACGTGTTGCACGATGTAGCAGTGGTCTCCGACGACCAGCCAGTATGCCATCCCCTTGAGGAATTCATTCCCTGCCGGGGCGATCAGTTCGTTGACATCGGCCGAACCACCCGGCGCGGTATTGGCATCGATCAAAATCTGGAGATCCCCCGGTGTGAACGCACACAGGGTTCCGAAGGCGGATTCCGCATCGGTATGCACGTTGTTCGCCAGCCTTTGCTGATTTGGGTCATCCGGCGATACGGTCAGGCTCAGTTGCCAGTTTTTGCGGTAGAGTTCTCCGCCGGGGTGCTGCCGGTCGAGTGCTTGGCGGATTGCTCCGGAGAGCGCTTTTCCACTCGCGATGCCTGCTCCTTCGCGGACCAGCTTGCGATAGAGAACCATTGCATACTTAGTACCGCTCATCGAAATGTCTCCTGAACAGATTTTCTGCTAATCGTTTCTGCCATCTGCCGCGTGCCACCGAAGGTCTCGGCGACGGAACCTGCTAGGACGCGTCGCACCAACTCTCGCGCCCGAAATGCTTGCCGCCGGGATCGCCCCGGCCGTGGCCGGCGGCAAGCAGGGCCTCGACCGGGTCCCTGCCCTCGGCGGTGACGAGTTGGGCGACGACGCGGCCCGCGAAGCTGCCGTTGCGCACGCCGGCGAGCCGGACCTCCGCACCGGCGGGGAGCAACCGCTCCAGGGCGGCGGCGGCGGCCGCGCCCGCTTCCCGCTCGGCTGCGCATTTGCCGCGCAGCTCGGGTGCGTCGTAGTCCGACAACCGGACCGCGACGCGCATCGTCTGACCGGGCCAGGGCCGGGCGTCGACCTCGACGGTATCGCCGTCGATCACCCGGACGACGGTCGCGGCGAGCATCGGCCCGGGCCCTGTCATCCGTCCTTCCTCCCGCGCCGCGCCGAGTTTGTCGGGCGGCGCCGGCGTGCCGTCCTCGAGCACGACGCACTCGCGGAAAGCGGTCTCCGCGGTGCGGCTGGCCTTGCGCTTCATCTCGGCCAGCGCCGGGCGCATCAACGCGGCGGTCGCCGCGTCGGCGCCGGCGAGCGGGAAGGCGATCGCCGTCGCGCCGGCTGATGCCGCGGAATATTTCAGGATCGCCGCCAGGCACGCCGGCGACATGTGCGCCCCGGCGGGCGCGGCGGCGAGGCCGGCGGCCAGGGCGGCGGCGCCGGCGATGGTCCGAACTTGTCGCATGGTCCTCACCCCTCGATGCCGATCGTGCGGGCCATCCACACCACCTGGCCGATCGTCTCCGCGTCGTCGGGCCAGGGGGCGGGCTTCCATGTCGGGTGCTCGCTGATCAGCAGCCAGGCGCCGCGCGCGCTCAGCCGGGCGCGCTTGACCACCAGCCCGTCGGCGGTGCGCACCACGAACACGCCCCGATCCAGACGATCGCGGCGCCCGCGGTCGACCAGGAGCGAATCGCCGTCGAGGAGGAACGGCTCCATCGATTCTCCCGTCACGCGAATCACCGCGCAGCGGGTCGGGTCGAGCCCGCGCGCGTCGAGCCAGTCGCGGCGGAACCAGACGCAGCCCACCACCTCCTCGTCCAGCGTCTCGGCACCGGTGCCGGCCGCCGCCCTGAGCTCGACCACCTCGACCGGGCGGGCGCCCGGCGGCCGGTGACCGTTCTCCGCCCCGGGGTCCCGCCCGGCGGCCAGCACCGGCCACAGATCGTCGGGTACCGGATCGCCGCCGGCCTCGGCGGTGAGGCGCACCAGGTCCCTCGTCGAGCGTTCGAGATCGGCGAGCGCCGCGCCGGAAAGGCCCGGGCTCTCAACCGGTTGCGGGCGCCCGGCGCGCGGCGGGCCGACATAGAACTCGAGCCCCAGCGCGTCGCAGATCTCGATGGCGCGGTCGAGCCGGGGCATTCGTCCGTCCAGCGTGCGCCGGATCGCGTCCCGCGGCAGATCGTTGCCGACGGCGGCGCCGTGCCGCGACTGCCCGGTCGTCTGCAGACGCGCCCTGACGGCGGCGAGGAAATCCTCGGGTCGCATTCTGCATATATACAGAAGAACGAGGCTCGTACATAGCCGTTGAGCATTTTTGCGCAATCTGGGGTTGCAGACTTGCGCATTTACGCGTAAGAATTGCGCATGAATGCGCAGCGCCTCACCCGCCTGGCGCGCATCTACGCCGAGGCCCGCAACATCACGATGGGCTCGCTCGGCACCTACCTGGTCCGCGACGCCTATTTCTTCGACCGCCTGGCCACGGGCCGCGTCACGATCCGACGCGCCGAGCGCGCCCTCCAGTGGCTCTCCGACCACTGGCCGGCCGGTCTCGACTGGCCGGCCGATATCGAGCGCCCGCCGCCGGGCGCCGGCGCCGAGCCGGGGGAAGCGGCGTGATGGGCGGCCGCGGGATCGAGCCGCTGGTTCTCGTCGAGCGCGGCCGGCCGCTCTTCACCCCCGAGCAGCTAGCTGTTCTTCGGCGATGCCGTAGATGTGGGCCTCGGCTTCCAACGCCGCCGGCAGTGCTTCGGGCAGCGTGGCTTCGATGTTGTCGGCTCTTTCGTCGAAGCTCTCCCTCATCGCCTCCAGCGCGGCGCCCGGATCGGCGCGGATCGGGGGCGGCCTCGTGAGCGTCCTGGTTCCGCTCCGGGCGGAGGTCGGCGGGGTCGAGCGCGACCTGTTCGTCGAGGTGCGGCTGATGGACGTCCTGGTCAACTCCGACCGCAGTGTCGTGGTGGTCCTCGACGAGTTCTCCGTGCTCGCCGCCCCCGGCGCAGACCCGGAACGGCTGCCGTCCGAGGAGGTGGACGAGCTCGGGTCGCTCGCCGAGGTGGTGATCGAGGAGACGGCGGCATGAGGCGGCCGGCGATCAAGATCGCGCCGCATCCCGGCGACCTGCCGTCCGAGCTCCGCTACCGCGGCCGCACCGTCGGCGCGGTCGTGAAACTGGCCTCCGGCGGCGTGCGGTACCGGGCCGGATGGCAGATGGACGCGTTCCAGGAAGCCCCCCGGTTCCCGGATTTCCACCGGCTTCCCGCGGCGCTGAGGCGGGATCGCGGGCCGTTCCGATCCGAGAAGGAGATGGTCCGCCGCCTGGAAGCCGCCATGAGCGGAAGATCCTCGTGAGCGCGTGCTGGCACCGGACGGCGGAGCTCGTCGGGCTGCCCGGCATGCCGAACGGCCCGCGCCCGATCCAGCTGCACGGACCGCGCCGGGGCTGGGTCTGCCGCGAGGCGCGATGGGGGCGGCGGCGGGTGCTCGAATGGCTCGAAACCTCGCTGCCGGCGGAGACCCAGGCGGCGCTGCGCGGCGCGGCCGCCCCGGCGCCGGACGCGCCCCTCCCGTTCGTGCTCCCGCCCGACGACACCCGCGGCGCCATCGCCGACGCGCGGGTCGAAATCCTCGCCGCCTTCGAGGCCTGGCGCCGCGCGCGCGGGTTGCCTTTGGTCCGCGCCCTCCGCGAATGGGCGGAAATCTACAAGGCGACCGGCGCCGGGGTCTCCGAGGAGACAAGCGCGCTGATCCCGTCCGTCGCGTGGAACACGATGCAGCGCTGGCGGGCCGCCCATGCCGCCCGCAAGCTCACGGGCCTCGTGCCCGGAAGCGGCGGGCGGGTGTCGGGGATCGACGCCGATCCCGAGCTCCGCGCCCTCCTCGAGGGGTGCCTGTTCGACAACCCGCACCACATCACGGCGGCCCATCTCCTGGAGGCGGTCGAGGCCCGCCTCCCCGACCGCGAGCCGCCGAGCATCTCGCAGGTCCGGCGCTTCGCGCGGCGCTGGCGGGCGGAAAACGCCGAGGCGATCTCGGCGGTCGCCGATCCGGACGGCCACCGCTCGCGGTCGAGGCCCGCCTTCGGCAGCGCCTCGGAAGCGGTCGAGGGGCTCAACGCGCTGTGGGAGCTCGACTCGACCATCGCCGACGTGATGTGCGGCGACGGCAAGCGCTACGCCCTGATCGGCGGCATCGACGTCTGGAGCCGCCGCCCCAAGGCGCTGGTCGCCCCGACCTCCAGGGCGGCGGCGATCGCCGCGCTGGTCCGCCGCTGCCTGCTCGACTGGGGCGCGCCCCGGATCGTGAAGACGGACCAGGGCGCCGACTACGTCTCGCAGCATCTCCGCCACGTATGGCTCGATCTCGGGATCGAGCACATCCCGGTGGGCAAGTTTTCGCCCGAAAAAAAGCCGTTTATCGAGCGTTTTTTCGGCACTCTCTCGCGCGATCTCTTCTGCCGGCTGGAGGGCTTCACCGGCCACAACGTCGCGCAGGCCGAGCGGCTCCGCTCGCGCAAGGCCTTCGCCCAGCAGTGCGGCGACGAGCCGGTGGCGACGTTCCGCTGCGCGCTGACGCCCGAGGAGCTTCAGGCGCGGATCGAGACCTGGTGCCAGGCGATCTACGAGCGCCGGACGCATGGCGGGCTCGATGGGCTCTCCCCGTTCCAGAAGGCCGCGTCGTGGACGGGCGAGCGGCGCCGCGTCGACGAGCGCGGCCTCGACATCCTGCTCGCCCCGCCGGCCGGGAACGGCGAGCGCACGGTGTGGAAGGAAGGCATCAAGCTCGGCGGCCGCCACTACATCGCGCCCGAGCTCGGCCACTGGATGCGCCGGAAGGTCCATGTCCGCCACGACCCCGCCGACTGGCGCCGGATCTTCGTCTTCACCCTGACGGTGCCGCGGACGTTCATCTGCATCGCCGAGGACTGCATGGCGCCCGGCGTCGACCGCCAGGGGATCGCGGCCAGGGCGGTCGCCAACTGGCAGGCGGACAACCGGGGCCACCGGAAGAAGGCGCGCGACCTCGCCCGGGAGCACCGCCCCGGCTCGATCGCCGGCGAGGTCCTGGACCGGGCCGCCCGGCGGGCCGACGACGTGATCGCCTTCCCCGCCCCGGCGGAGCGGCACGAGAGCGACGGGCTCGCCGCCGCGGCGCAAGCCCAGGACGCCGCCGACGCGGCGGACTCCCCGCAAGAGCAACGCAACACAGGCACCGGCGGCAGGGACCGCTTCCTCGCCGCCGCGCGCAGATTCTATCGGGAGAAACTTGATGACTGAGAACGTCCACCACATCGACCCGGCCGATCCTCAGGCCGGCTCGGAGACGCTGAAGGCCGACTTCCTGGCCGAGATCCAAAACGCCGGTCTCTCGAAGAACGCGGCGGCCGGTCAAATCGACGGCGTGTCCTCTTCGACGCTGAGCCAGTGGCTCAACGACACCTATCCGGGCGACGTCCCCGCGGTCGAGCGCCGGATCGCGATCTGGTTGCAGACGCGGCGCGAGTCGCAGCGGCGGTCCTTCGCCGCGGCCGGTCTCGACTCCCATCGCGAGCTTGCCGTCACCGACCGGGTGATGACCGCGCTTTCCCACGCCCAGGCGGTCGGCGATGTCGTGCTGGTGCACGGGCAGTCGGGCGCCGGCAAGAGCTGGGCCGCGAACCACTATTGCCGGACCAATTCCTCGGCCTATTACGACTCGATGACCGTGGCGGTGCGAGGCTTGCCCGGGCTACTCGGGCGGATCGGCGTCGCGGTCGGGGTCGGCGCCACCCATGGCTCGGCGCTGGATGCCGAGTCCGCGATCATCGCCCGCCTTCAGGATCGCGGCGCGCTGCTGGTGGTCGACGAGGCCCACCATTTGACCGCCAAGCTGCTGGACGAGCTCCGCTGCATACGGGATGTCGCCGGCTGCGGCCTCGCGCTGATCGGCGACGACAGCGTGCGGATGACGCTCGCCCGCTGTCCGCAGATCGTGGGCCGCATCGGATTCCGGGTCGGCATTCCCCTGCCGTCCGAGGAGGACGTGGCGGAGCTCGTATCGGGCGTCCTGCGGCGCCCCGCCAACAAGCGCGAGATCAAGACGTCGCTCACCGTCGCGCGCGGGCCGGGCGGGATGCACGCGCTCCGCCGCCTGCTCGCCCGCGCCTGGCTGATCGCGCGGGACGAGGGCCGCGAGCGGGTCGAGGTCGAGGACCTGGCAATCGCGGCCGACGAGGAGATCGCGGCGTGACCCGGCGGGCGCATGCATGGCGCAGCGGCCTGATCGAGTTTCGGGGCGGGGGCGAGCCGTGTCCGCGGGGCGCGCTCTCCCTGCCCGACGTGCCGCTCGCGGCGATCGAGGTGCGGGCGCGCCGCTCCTATGACGGCGAGACGCTGCTGGTGCCCGGCGTACCGGAAGCGGAGAACGACGCCGATGCCCTCGCGGCATTCGAGGCGTTCTTCGACTTCCTCGACGAGGAGATCGCGGCGTGACCCGGCTGACGCGCCGCCAGCGCGGCCTGCTCGCGGCGCTCGCCGCGGGGCCGCGCACGGCGTACCGGCTGTCGGGGACGCAGAACACGGCGGAGACGGTGGCGGCCGCCCTCAAGCGGCTGGCGGCGCGCGGTCTGGTCGAGCCCGAGACGCGGCCGCCGGCGACCTGGACCACGAAATGGCGGCTGACCGATGCCGGCCGCGAGGCGGTGGGCAAATGAACCCGGCCGAGACGCTGCTCGCGGTCCGCGACGGGCTCAACGACCAGCTCGGCCCGGCGGGGGTCGATTACGGCGCGCTCGGCGACGTCTCGCGCCGGCTGCGCTCGCTCTCGCTCGACCTCGAGATGCGCGCCGCCAGGGAGAGCGGCGAGGCGGCCGAGGCGTGGCTGTGTCCGCTGCAATCGGCGCGCGCGCTGCGCGCGATACTCGACGCGCTGATCGAGACGAACCGGGCGGGCTGGGAGCCGGTCGCCATCCTGGCCGCGATGGCCGAGCATCTGGCGGTCGGGCTGGAGGACGAGGCGGCGATCGACGTCGATCCCGCGCCGCCCGCCGCGCCGGCCGCGGTCGCCGCCCGCGCCGCCGCGGCGATCCGCGATTCGGCGGCCGCCCAGCGCCGCCGCTTCGAGTTCTACGGCGACCCCGCCGACGCGCTTGTCGCCGAGTTCATGACGGCGGTCGCCGACCGGCTCGACCCGCCCGCCCCGCCAGGCCCCGGAACGGTGTCCGGGACAGGCCCCGGAACGGTGTCCGGGGCAGGCAACGTGGTCGCGCTGCCGCCGCGGGGCCGGCCGGTCCCGGCGCCGTCCGGCCCGGCCCCCGGGAGCGCGGCGTGATGGACGGGCTCGGCATCGGGATCGACCGGCCGCCGCCGCCGCCCGACGGGCCCTCGATCGCGGCGATCAAGGCGGCGGTCGCCGAGGACTACGGCGTCGGCGTGCCCGATCTCGTGGCGCCAGGCCGCTCGGCCGCGGTCGCGCGGCCCCGCCAGGCGGCGATGTGGCTGTGCCGCCGGCTCACCGCCCACACGGCGGCGGCGATCGGCAAGCATTTCGGCGACCGCGACCACTCGACGGTCGGACACGCCTGCCGGGCGGTCGAGGCGCGGCTCGTGCATCCCGAGGAATACGAGCGCATGCAGCGCCTGCTGCGCCGCCTCGGGACGGGCAATGCGGTCGGCGCGGGCGGCGCGGTCCGGCGCGACCGCGTGAAATGGGCGCTGCACGAGGTCCGCACCCTCCAGGCCGAGATCGAGGCGGTGCAACGGCGGCTCAAGCGGATGGCGGCCGTCCTGGAGACCGGGCCGTGACGCGCCTCTGCCCGCGCTGGCTGCGCCAGCAGCTGCGCTGGCTCCGCACCCTGTGGGGCCGGCCGGCGCCCAACCGGAGGAGAACGGGGAAATGACGGAAAAGGCTACGCCGGCAAGCATGGACGGCATCGTCGCGCTCGCCCGCGACTACGCGAGGGCGCGCGACGCGCTGGAGGACACCGCCGAGGAGATCCGCGACCTCCAGCGCAAGGCGATCCGGTCCCGCATCCGCGGCCTGCGCGGCCGCGTCGCCGATGCGGCGGCGGCGCATGACGCGCTGCGCGCCGCCATCGGGGCGCGCCCGGATTTGTTCGTCCGGCCGCGCACCGTGGCCGTCGACGGGGTGAAATTCGGCTGGCGCAAACAGGCCGGCGCGCTCGACATCGGCGACGAGGCGCAGGCGATCGCGCGCCTGCGCAAGCTGTTCCCCGACCGCGAGGCGGCGACGGTCAATGTCAGGGAGAGCCTCGACAAGAAGGCGCTGCGCAAGATGCCGGGCGGCGAGCTCGCGCGCCTCGGGGTCGCCATCGCCGACCCGGTCGACGAGATCGTGATCGCGGTCGCCGAGAGCGACGTCGACCGGCTGGTCGCCGCGCTGATCGACGACGCGGACCCGGCCGGAATCGAGGCGGAGGCGGCGTGATGGCGGTCCTCGAATTCCCGCCCGAGTGGCGCGACGGCCCGGCGCTGTCCGGCATGCGCCGCTGCCGCGGCTGCGGTTGCCGCGACGACCGCGCCTGCATCGACCCGGAGACCGGCGAGCCCTGCCACTGGGTCGCATGGGATCTGTGCTCGGCCTGCGCGCGCGGGAAGGCGGTGACCCGATGACCCGCCCCGACCCGACCCCGTTCGACGACCGCATCGGCGACGGGCTCGACCGGCTCGCCGGGGCGATCGACAAGGCGCGGGCGCGCGCCGAGCTGCTGTCGGATTCGGAGATCCGTTTCGTCGACGGGCTGCTGCTGCGCGTCGACCGCTACGGCTCCGGCACCTTCGTCTCGGACAGGCAGCGGCGCTGGCTCAAGGACATCGAGGCGCGGGTCGACGCGGCCGAAGAGGACCCGGGCGGGGCATGAATCCGCGCTGGACCGACGGCGAGATCCGGACCCTGGCCGCCCTGCTGGCGGCCGGCGAGAGCTATGCCGGGATTGCCGCCGCGCTCGGCCGCACCCGCAACGCGGTTTCGGGGGCGGTCTGCCGCCGGGGCCTGCGCCAGCGCCCGGCCGCCCGTTCGCCGGCTCCCCCGGCCGCCCCCGCCCCGGCGCGGGACCCCGGCGCGCCGCCCTGGCGCTGCCTGACGCCGGGCTGCGGCGGCACGCGCCAGCCCGGGCGCGAGCGCTGCGCCGGGTGCATCACCGCGGCGGCGGTGGCGCGATGAAGGGCTGGGAGCTGCCGGCGGCGATCCGCGCGGCGATGACCGATCCGGTGCGCCCCGGCACGCCGCTGCCGGTGCTGCGCGCGCTGCGCGACGACGTCGCGGTCCGCGCCGAGATATTTCCCGACGCCGAGCTCGCGCGCCAGGCGCTCGATGCGCTGGTCGCGCTGAAGGAGCCGGGCGATGCCGGCCGCGTGGCGGACCGCCCCGCCGCGCCCGCGGCCGCCTGCGCGATCGACGACCGCGACGAGTGCGAGGCCTGCCAGTGAGCGGCGAGATCATCCCGCCGGGCGGGGCGAGCCCGGCCGAGATCGAGGAGCTCTACGCGCGCGCCTTCGACGCCGCCTGGCGCCGCGGGCTGGAGTCGATCGTCGAGGCGGGCCGGGTGCTGGCCGCCGCGAAGGAGGCGCTGGAGCACGGCCGCTGGCTCGCCTGGCTGGCCGAGCGCACCCCGGTCTCGACGCGCACCGCGCAGGAGCTGATGCGCATCGCGTCCGACCCCAACATCGCCCGCCACGTCGCGGCAAATGCGAGTCATGACTCGCATTTGCCGCAGGACCGGCGGGTCCTGGTCGAGCTCTGCGGCATGGAGGAGGAGCGCTTCGACGGGCTGGTATCGGACGGCACGATCAACCCCGAGATGAAGCGCGGCGAGCTCAGGATCGCGCTCGCCCGCGCGGCGCATGCCGAGCCCGGGCCGCCGGTCGACGCGCTGCCCGCCGGGCGCTACCGCGCCATCCTCGCCGACCCGCCGTGGCGCTTCGAGACCTGGGCCGGCGGCAACGACCGCGCGCCCGACCGGCACTACCCGACGCTCTCGCTGACCGCGATCGAGCTGATGCCGGTGATCGGCATCGCCGCCGAGGACGCCGCCCTGTTCCTCTGGGTGACCTCGGACAATCTGCGCTTCGCCGGGCGGGTGATGCGCGGCTGGGGGTTCGAGCTGGTCTCGACCGCCTTCGTCTGGGTCAAGGACGGCCCGCCCGGGCTCGGCTACTGGACCCGCAAGGGGTCCGAGCTCTGCCTGCTCGGCACCCGCGGCAAGCCGAAGCGGCTCGACCGGGGCGTGCCGGAGGTGATCCGCGCCGGGCGCGGACGGCATTCCGAAAAGCCGGCCGAGGTCTACGAGCGGATCGAGCGGCTGGTGCCGGGTCCCTATATCGAGCTGTTCGCGCGCGGCGCGCGCGCGGGCTGGGACTCGTGGGGCAACCATCCGGGGCTCGGCGGATGAGCGCGCCGGGCGTAATCCCGCGCGGCGCCGCCGTCGTGGTCCACCATCACGGCTGCGCCGCGCAGCCGGTCCTCCTCGGCGTGGTCCGCGCCGCCGCCCGCACCCTGACGGGGGAGCTCGTCTACGAGGTCGAGATCCCCGGCGAGGGGCGTTTTGTGGCGCTGGCGTCCTGCGTCGCGCCGGTGCCCGAGGGGGTCGACCCGGCGGCGATCGCCGGGCGCGGAGGCACGGCGTGAGCGCGCGCCGCACCGCCTTCATCTTCCCGCCGAGGCGCAAGGGGAAGACGCAGACGCCCGGACGGTCGAAGCCGTTCAAGGGCGAGGCGGGCGAGATCGCCAAGGAGCAGGGCTGGAAATGCCCGCTCTGCGGCGGCGAGCTGCGCGACGGGCGCCCGGTCAACATCGACCACATCCGGCCGCTGGCGCGCGGCGGCGCGCACGACCGCCGCAACTGGCAGGTCACCCACGTCAAATGCAACACCGCCAAGGGCAGCCGGTGGGACGGCGTCTCCGGCTGGCCGCCCATCCGCAACCCCCTGGCGCCGGAAAGGGCGCGCGGTGAGTGACCGCATGAGCATCCGCGGCACGGTTCCCGGGCCGCCGGAGATCGACCCCGGCGCCAGGGTGCGGGGCGAGATTCATCTCAAACACGGGGTCGAGCGGGGCGCCGCCGCGATGCTCCCGAGCTGGGGGTGCGTCAACTGCAAGAAGGGCGGTAGCGGCCGGCGGGCGAATGTCGAGGCGCGCGACCACGCCGCGGCGCGGAAGCACAAGACCTGGGTCGTCAAGGGCGAGATCGCGGTCTGGCAGCCGGCCAGGGAAAGGGCCGAGCCATGACCGACCCCGCCCGCATCCGCCGCGCGATCTTCGCCCGGTGCCGCGAGGCCGGGATCGACGATGCCGCGCGCCACGACATCCAGCTGCGCGCGACCGGCAAGGCGTCGCTCACGGACATGAGCCCGGCCGAGATGGGGCGGGTGCTCCGCGCGCTCGGCCGCGGATCGAAGCCCGCGGCGGGCGGCCGGCCGGCCGGGGAGCCCCGCACCGCCGCGCTGCCGGTCGGCCCGCACACGGCGAAGCTGCGCGCGCTGTGGATCTCGGGATACTGGCTGGGCGTGGTGCGCGACAAAAGCGACGCCGCGCTCGCCGCCTTCATCCGCCGCCAGGCGGGGATCGACGCGGCGCGCTGGGCGACGCCGGCGCAGAGCTCGGCCTGCATCGAGGCGCTGAAGGACTGGCTCGCGCGCGACGGCGGCGTCGACTGGTCGCCCTACGCCGTCGCGGGGCGCAAGCCGAAGCACGTGCCCGGCGCCCGCGTCCTCGAGGCGCTGTGGCGGGCCCTGCACGAAGCCGGCGCGGTGCGCATCGGCCACGACGCCGCGCTGCACGCCTGGGTGACCCGCTTCCGGGGCGATTCGGCCTGCTACACCGCGCTCCCCGCCTCGACCCTCGCGCGGCTCCATCGCGAGCTCGGCGAATGGCTGCGCGGGGTTTCGGAATGACCCTGCTCGCCTGCATCGCGGTCATGGTGGCGCTCGGCGTCCTGACCCGGAAGCGGAAGCGGCGATGACGGCGACGGCGACGCTTGACCCCCCGCCGCTGCCCGGCGCGCTGGCCGAGATCGAGGAGATCGCCGGGCGCGGCGCGGCGCTGGCGCTGGCGCTCGAGCTCGGCGGGATCGAGCTCCGGGTGCCGCGCCCGGCCACCGTCACCGCCGGCCATGCGCTGGCCCGCGTCGTCGGGCTGGAGACGGCGCGGGCGATCGCCGAGCGCTTCCAGGGCGAGACCGTCTACGTCCCGATGGCGCGCCGCGCCCTGGTGCGCCATCTGACCCGGCAGGGCACGGCGGTCGCCGACATCGCCCGCCTGCTCGGCATCTCGCGCCAGACCGCGCGGAGATACCGCCGCGGCCAGTGAACGCGGCCAGTAAACGCGGCCGGTGAACCATGGTTCACTTCCGGCGACCGCGAGCCCCCTCCATGGTCGGCCCGAACCGGACCGGAGGGAAACGTGAACACCCGCAGCCCCACCGAACGCTGACCGCGCGGGAGCGCGCAGGCCGACGGTTCGGGCCCGGCGGAACGCGATAGCACGAGCGGCCGGGGCACGCCCGGGGCGCTCGTCGCCCGCCTCCCGCCGGGTCCGATCCAGGCCGCCGACCCGCCTCTATCGAGGACTCAGCCGTGATCGACTATTGGGCGCTTGCCCTGACCAAGACCGTCTCCTTCGGGCTCGCGGTGGCGATGATCGTGCTGCTGCTGGGCATCCTGCGCTGGACCGGCTGCCAGAAGCTGGCGCTGCCGTTCTTCGACGCGATCCTGCGGATGGAAAAGCGTGCGGACGAGGGCGAGACCGGCGCGCAGATCGCCGTCGGCCTGGCGCACGGGCTCGTCACCGCGGGCATCGTGGTCGCCGCCGCGACCCTCGCCGGCGTCGCGCATTGACATGCTGGAGGCGCTCGCCGCGATGATCCTGTCCGGGTCGCTCGCCTGCACCGGCGGCGACTGGACGCAGATCTACGACCCGCATTTCCGCCGGGCGGCGCTCGCCTTCTGGCCGCCCGAGCGCGCCCGCTACTGGTGCGTCCTCAAGGCCCAGGGCGCCGCGGAGAGCGGCCTCGATCCCGGCGCGGTCTCGCGCGCCGGCGCGCAGGGGATCGCGCAATTCATGCCGGGCACCTGGGCCGAGACGATGCGCCGCCGCGGCTGGACCGGCACGCCCTGGGACGCGCCCCTCGCGATCCGCGCGCAGGCCGCCTACATGCAGCGCCTCGCCCTGGTCTGGTCGGCGCCGCGGCCGGAACCGGAGCGCGTCGAACTCGCGCTCGCCAGCTACAATGCCGGCCCCGGGAACATCGTCAAGGCGCAGCGCCGTTGCCACGGCGCCCGCAGCTGGTCGGGGATCGCGCCGTGCCTGGGCGCGGTGACCGGGCGGCACGCGCGCGAGACCCGGACCTATCTGCGCCGCATCGCCGCCTACTGGCAAACACTGACGGGCTCGCCATGGGCATCGTCCGTTCGGTGATCGGCATCTCCCGCTTCCCGGCGCTGCTGGTCGCCGGGCTGGCCGCCGCCACGGCCGCGGCGGGGGCGCTCGCCTATACCGTGTCGACGATCCGCGCCGCCGGCGCGGCCAGGGTCGAGCTCACCTATCTCGCCCGGCTGAACCGCGACAACGCGGCGCTCTCCGAAGCGCGCGGCGCGGCCGCCAGGGACGCGCGCGCGGCCGAGGCCGGGGCGCGCGAGCGCGCCGAAGAGCTGCGCGCGCGACTCCGCGCCGCCGCGCGCGCCGCCCCGCCCGGCGGGTCCTGCGGCCTCAACGACAGCGTCCGGGAGGCGATCGAGTCATGGCGCGCGCGATGATCCTGCTGGCCGCGATCGCCTGCGCCGGCTGCGCCGGCGGGGAGCCGGCGGCGGTGCGGCTCTCGGTCGCGATATGCCCGGAGACGCCGCCCGCGCTGACCTGCCCGGATCTGCCCGGGGGCGCGGCGGCGGTCTCGCTCGCGGACCTGCTCGCGGCGCTCGGCGATTGCCGGGCGGTCGCCGAGGCATGGGAAGGGGCGCACGCTTCCTGCCGCGAGCGGACGGGGGCGACGCGGTGAGCTTTACCGAGATCGTCGGCGGCACCGTCGTCAGCATCGTGATCGCGATCTGCTGCGGGCTGTTCGTCCGCTTGCGCCGCCTCGAATCCCGCCAGGACGTCGACGACGAGCGCATCGAGAAGCTCGCGGAAGCCACCGGCCGGATCGAGGCGCTGCGCGGCGAGATGCACCGGATGCAGCTGTGCATCGAGCGGAACTTCGTGCGCCGCGAGGACTGGGTGCCGCATACCAGCCGGGTCCTGGGGGCGCTGGAGAAACAGGGCCGGCTGCTGACCCGGCTCGACGAACGGCTCAACCAGAAGGAAGACCATGGTCGATAGGATCGTCGGCGAGGCGATGCTGCCCAGCGTCCGCTGGGCGATTATCCGCACGATACATGTCGGCGGGCATATGGGCGCGACCGAGATCATGATTCGCGAGGTCGTCGCCGCCGAGTTCCTCGGGGTGACGACCAACTTCGTGCGCGACCAGCTGGACTATCTGCAAAAGCGCAAGCTGGTCGAGATCGAGCGTTCCGAGATCCACCCCTGGCGCGCGACCCTCACCCGCTACGGCTACGACGTCGCCGAATACCAGGTCGATTGCGAGGCCGGGATCAGGCGGCCGCCGCGCGTCGAGGGCTGACGCCGTGCCGGCCCGGTCCAAGGTCATGGCGCTGCCGCGCGAGGTCCGGGAGCGCCTCGACCGGCTGCTGATCGAGCGCGGCTTCTCGGGCTATGCCCAGCTCGCCGAGTGGCTGGCCGAGCAGGGCCATCCGATGTCGCACGCCGCGGTGCATCGCTACGGCTCGGCGCTGGAACGCCGGATCGAGCAGGTCCGGTTGTCGACCGAGATGGCCCAGACGCTGGTCGCGGCGACGCCCGACGACTCCAACGCGATGGCCGACGCGGCGCTCCGCATCGCCCAGGACCGCATGTTCAGCCTGCTGCTGGCGGCCGAGGGGGGCGACCTCAAGCAGATCGCCGCCGCCGCCCGCGCCATCGCCGAGACCGCGCGCGCCGGCACGGCGATCCGCGCCGACCGGCGCAGGGCGCTCTCCGAGGCGGCCGAGGCGGCCGACGGCGCGGCGCGCAGGGCCGGGCTCTCGACCGATACCGCGGCGGCGATCCGCGCCGCCATCGAGGGGCTGGAGCAGCCGGCATGAGGCGCACCCTGCTCGGCTACCAGCGGCGCTGGGTCGCCGACAAGGCGCAGCTCAAGGTGATCGAGAAATCGCGCCGCATCGGGCTCTCCTGGTGCGAGGCCTATGACGCGGTGATGCACGCCGCCGAGGACGCCGGCAATGTCTACTATCAGTCGTTCAGCCGGGAGATGACCCGCGGCTTCATCGACGACTGCGCCGGCTGGGCGGACTACCTCAACGTGGTCGCCTCTACGGTCGGCGAGACCCTGATCGAGGACGGCGACCGCCAGGTCCAGGCGTTCCGCATCGGGCTCGACAACGGCCGCGAGATCGTCGCCATGACGAGCGCGCCGAGGGGGTTTCGCTCGCGCGGAAGGCCGGGCGATCTCGGCATCGTCGACGAGGCGGCGTTCGTCGACGATCTCGAGGAGGTGCTCAAGGCGGCGCTCGCCTTCCTGGTGTGGGGCGGGCGGATTCACGTCCTGTCGACCCATAACGGCGAGGGCAACCCGTTCGCCCTGCTGTGCGAGGACATCCGCAAGGGCAAGCAGCCGGGCTCGCTGCACAAGGTTGCCTTCGCCGACGCGCTGGCCGACGGGCTCGCCGAGCGGGTGCTGGAGATCCGGGGCTGCGCCGTCACCCCCGGGGCCTGCGCCGAATGGGCCGCCGGCATCCGCCATATCTATCGCCACAACGCGGCCGAGGAGCTCGACTGCATCCCCTCCGCCGGCGCCGGGTCGTTCCTCGCCTGGGAGACCATCCGGGGCATCCAGCACGCCGACGCCGGCCGGCCCGAGCTCTACGAGGGCGGGCTCTCCTGGCTCGCGATCGACGTGGCGCGGCGCCGGCATCTCTGGGTGTGCACCGCGCTGGAGCCGGTGGGCGACGTGCTCTGGACCCGCGAGATGGCGATCCTGCGCGACGCGCGGTTCTCCGAGCAGCGCGCCGAGGTGCGCCGCATGCGCCGCCAGTACAACGCGATCCGCATCGGGGTCGACCAGACCGGCATGGGCGAGGGGTTCTTCGAGGACCTCCAGGACGAGCACGGCCGGCACATGGTCGAGGGCTTCCTGTTCACCGGCCCGACCAGGCTGATGCTGGCTACGTCGCTGCTCGCCCGCGCCGAGGACGCGCGGCTCAGGATCCCCGACGACGAGGACACCGAAGCCGATCTGCGCTCGGTCAGGCGGCTCGGCGGCGCCGGCGGCGCGCCCCGGCTGGTGTCCGACGGGAGCGGGACCGACGGCCATGCCGACCGGTTCTGGTCGCTCGCCATCGGCTGCCACATCGCCGGGACCGGGCCGGTCGAATTCGACTACGTGGCAGCGCCGGCCCGGCGCTCGGCGCGGGTCGAGGACGGGCGGGCGCCCGCGCGCGGCTGGCTGCGCCCGGACCATTCCGACGACTGGCGCGGCGCCGCGACGGGGGCCTGGTGATGCCGCTCTACGACCAGTACGGCAAAATCGTGCGCACCGCCGATCTGCGCCGCGAGCACGCCGGCCCGACGGTGTCGGGGGTGCGCTCGATCCTGTCGGAGCACCCGGCGCAGGGGCTCACCCCGGGGCGGCTCGGGGCGCTGCTGCGCGAGGCCGAGCAGGGTGACGCGCGCAGCTTCCTCGAGCTCGCCGAGGAGATGGAGGAGAAGAACCTCCACTACAACGCGGTGCTCGGCACCCGCAAGCGCCAGGTGGCGCAGCTCGACATCGCGGTCGAGGACGCCGGCGACGGCGCCGAGGAAAAGCGCGACGGCGATCTGGTGCGCGACTGGCTCTCCGGCGAGAGGCTGGAGGACGAGCTGGTCGACGTCCTCGACGCCGTCGGCAAGGGGTTCTCGGTCGCCGAGATCATGTGGGATACCGGCGGGCGGCAATGGTTCCCGCGGCGCCTCGAGTACAGGGACCCGCGCTGGTTCGAGTTCGACCGGACCGACGGGCGGACGCTGATGCTGCGCGGCGATGGCGGGCCGGCGCCGCTGGCGCCGTTCAAGTTCATCGTTCACCGATTCAAGGCCAAGTCCGGCCTGCCGGTCCGCGGCGGCTTCGCGCGCATGGTCGCGTGGTTCTACCTGTTCTCGAACTACGCGCTGAAGGACTGGGTCCAGTTCATCGAGACCTACGGCCAGCCGACCCGGATCGGCCGGTTCCCGCCCAACGCCAGCGACGCCGACAAGGCGGTGCTGCTGCGCGCGCTCACCAATCTGGGCGCCGACGCGGCGGCGATGATCCCCGAGTCGATGACGGTCGAGCTGGTCCAGGGCGGCCAGGGCGGGCGCGGCGCGGAGACCGCGCACGCCGCGCTGCTGGTCTATGTCGACGCCCTGATCTCCAAGGCGGTGCTCGGCCAGACGCTGACGACCGAGGCCGGCGACAAGGGCGCGCGGTCGCTGGGCGAGGTGCATGACGAGGTGCGCGCCGACATCGAACGCTCCGACGCCTCGGCGCTTGGCCAGACCCTGACCCGCGACCTGGTGCGCCCGCTGGTGGCGCTCAACCACGGCGAGCGCAAGCGCTACCCGCGCATCGCGATCGGCCGGCCGGAGACCATCGACATCGCGCGCACCGCCGACGCGTTGGCGAAGCTGGTCCCGCTCGGGCTGCGCGTGCCGGAGGACGCGGTGCGCTCCGCGCTCGGCTTCGACGCGCCGCAGGAGGGCGACGACGTGCTCGGCGCGGCGGCGCCGGCGGGCGGGCGCGGGGAAGATTCCGACGACGAGCCCGAAGAGGCCGAACGGGAAGAGGCGCGGGCCGGCGCCCGGCTGCTGCTGCGCGCGCTCGGCCGCGCCGCGGAGCGCGAGCCCGATCCGATCGCCGGTCTCGCGCGCGAGATCGACGCCGCCTCGGCGGCCGCGCAGGACGGCGACATCGACCGCATCCGCGCGCTGGTCGAGACCGCCGCCTCGATGGACGAAATCGCCGAAGGGCTGCTCGAGCTCTGGCCGGCGCTCGACGCGGCGGCGCTCGCCGAACGGCTCGGCGAGGCGCTGGCGCTGGCCGAGCTGATGGGGCGCTCGGACATCGCGGACCGCAATTGATGCCGGTCGTCGACGGGCGCGACGTCCCGTTCCGCGAGGCCATCGGCTTCCTGCGCGACAAGATCGAGCTTCCGACCGAGACCTGGACGGATCTGTGGCAGGGCATGCACGCCCGCGCCTTCGTGGTCGCCGGCGCCCGCGACGCGGACCTCGTCGCCGACTTCCACGAGGCGGTGCGGCGCGGCCTCGAGGATGGCACGACGCTGGAGGCGTTCCGCGAGGATTTCGACCGCATCGTCGCGCGCCACGGCTGGTCCTATCGCGGCGGCCGCGGCTGGCGCTCGCGCGTGATCTTCGAGACCAATCTGCGCACCGCGTACCAGGCCGGGCGCTGGCGGCAGATCCAGGAGGTCAAGGAAGATCGCCCCTGGCTGCGCTACGTCGCGGTGCGCGACGCGCGCACCCGGCCCGACCACGCCGCCTGGCACGGCGCGGTGCTGCATGCCGACGACCCGTGGTGGCGCACCCACTACCCGCCCAACGGCTGGGGCTGCCGCTGCATAGTCCAGCAGCTCTCGGGCGACGATCTGGAAGCGTTCGGCTACGCCGCGTCGGCCGGGGCGCCGCGGGTCGAGTGGGAAAGCCGGACGGTGAACACGCCGGACGGGGAGGTCGCGCTGCGGGTGCCGCGCGGGATCGACACCGGCTGGGCGTATAACGTGGGCGAGGCCGGGTTCGGCCGCGGCGCCGGGCTGATCGCCCAGGAGCGCCACGGCAAGTGGCAGGGGCTGTTCGCGCCCGGCGGCAGCCGCCCGGCCGATCCGGGGCGGCTCGCGGCCGCCGAGCCGGTCGGCCGGGTCGCGCCGCGGGTGCCGCGCGGCGACGAAGCGGCGCTGCGCGAACGCCTGCGCGAAGCCATCGGCGGCGACAAGGCGGTGTTCGCCGATCCCGCCGGCGCGCGCGTCGCGGTCGATCAGGCCCTCGTCGATCACATGCTGGAGGACGCGCGGCGCCAGGACGGGCGCGAGGCGTATTTCCCGTTGATCCCCGAGCTGATCGAGCGGCCGCAGGAGATCTGGGTCGGCTTCGCCGAAAGCGAGGCATCCCGCCGGGTGACCGTCCGGCGGCGCTACGTGCGGCTGGTGAGAGTCGGGCGGAGCCGCGTGTTCGGGCTCGTGGCCGACATCGACGGCGGCGATTGGGCCGGGCTCACCTTCTTCCGCGGCCAGACCAGCGCCCTGCGGAACCTCCGCACGGGGTTGCGGGTCTATTCGGATGGGGGAACCGGCGGTTCCTGACGGGTAGCCTGCGGCCCCCGCCCGAACCGCGGCGTCAGCGCCGATCGCGGGGAGGCGGCCCGACCGGCGGCTGCAACCGACCGATAGCACCGGCCGGGCCGCGGATCAACTCTGCCGCAGGGCGGCCGCGGCGTCCGCGGAGAGCCGGAAGAGGATGGAGGCTCCGCGGCCCTGCCGGTCGGGGAAGCGGAGGACGAGAGCCCGGTCGCCACCCTCCATCTCCTCGATCTCCGCGCTCACCACCCGCTCGGTGGCCTCCAAATGCTCCCCGAACACGATGGGCAGCGGCATCCGTCCAATCATCCCAATCCTCCGTCTTGACCGGCGGCGGTCCTCTACCCGCCCCGGGCCGCGGCGTCAAACGCGGACCGGGGCCGCCAGGTCGACGGCCCCGCCTGTCGCCCGCAGCGCGCCCCACAGGCGCCCTTTCAAAATGGCCCCCCCGCGGGGGTACCGGACCGGTCGGGACCCCGTTTAATTTCCGCGATTTGCCCGTTTAACGGCGGGATTTTCGGGGTGGGGAGGTGGGGCTGCTCCAGATTTGCTCGATGAACCGGGCACCCCGGACTCTTCGTTCCCGACGTGATCCATGGTAATGGATGCAATAGCGGGGTCGAGAACTGTGGCGCAGAAGTCTCAAATCGAATGGACGGACGCAACGTGGAATCCGGTCACGGGCTGCACCAAGGTGGGGCCAGGCTGCGATAACTGCTATGCGGAGCGGTTCGCGGAGCGTTGGCGTGGTGTTACCGGACACCCCTACGAGCAGGGCTTCGATCTGAGGACGTGGCCCTCGCGCCTTGAGCAGCCGACGCATTGGAAGAAGCCGCGAATGATCTTCGTGAATTCCATGAGCGATCTCTTCCACAAAGGGATAGATCGGGGGTTCATCGATCGCGTGTTCGGCGTGATGGAAAGCGCAGACTGGCACGTCTATCAGGTGCTGACGAAGCGGAGCTCGCTCATGCGCCGCTACATTCGCGAGCGGTACGGCGGCCGCCGGGCCCCGCCCCATATCTGGCTTGGCGTTTCCGTGGAAGACGCTGCGCATGCCCGCCGCATCGAGCATTTGAAGCAGATCGACTCCGATGCTCGTTTCGTCTCGTTCGAACCGCTTCTGGGGCCGATCCCGAATATCGATCTTTGTGGGGTTGCATGGGCCATAGTCGGCGGGGAAAGCGGCCCGCGCGCCCGTATCATGAAGGAGGAATGGGCGCTCGGTCTTCGGGACCTTTGCGACCGCGACGGAGTGGCCTTCTTCTTCAAGCAATGGGGCGGCCCTCGACCGAAGTCGCGCGGGCGTATGCTCGACGGAGTGGAGTGGAACGGCTTCCCCTGGCAGATCGTTCCAGAACCGATCCTTGGACAAATTTCCGCCTGAGAGGCCGGTGGGGAGCCAGGGATCGTTGAGGAAATCGCACACCGAGAACACCGTCGGCCCGTGGGCCAGGCAGAAGTTGGACGGTCTTGAGGCGTATCTTCACGCTTACACCCAAGCCCTGAAGAAGAAACCCTTCGATTTGGTGTTCATCGACGCATTCGCCGGCGCGGGCCGATCGAAGATAAGGAATGCCTGGAAGGGAGCCGACGCCGAGGATCTGCAGCTGCTTGATGATTCCTTTATGGAAGATCGGGAGCAGTTCATCGAGGGCTCACCGCGGCGCGCATTGAAGCTGCAAAACCCGTTCTCGAAGTACTTTTTCTTCGATGTAGATCGGCGGCGGGCGCAACTCCTCACGGAATTGCGCTCGGAGTATCAGGGGCGGCACATCGAAATCGAGGTGGGGGACGCGAACGCACTGATCCGCCGACTAGTCCCCCATCTCAATCGCTGGAACACGAGGGGTGTTGCGTTTCTCGACCCGTATGGCCCCCACCTCCGCTGGCAAACCGTCGAGACTTTGGGCGCGACAGGCAAGTTCGAGGTGATCGTCAATTTTCCGCTCGGCATGGCCATCAATCGACTGATCACCAGATCGGGGCGCATTCCAGAGAACTGGCGAGCCGATCTAAATGGCTGCTTCGGTACGACGGATTGGGAAAATCTCGCCTACTCCGATGAGGAAACGCTCTTCGGGAATACAGATCGTCGAAAAGTCGACGACGCAGCCGCACGATTGCTTGATCTCTACGTTTCGCGGCTGGAAGCGGCTTTCGGCCATGTGGCCACTCCCAGCGTCGTGAGAAACACGCGCGGGATGCCGATCTACTACATGCTTTGGGCAGGACCTCATCCATTGGGGCGGAAGATCGCCGATGAAATCCTCAAGAAGCGTGAGCGCATCACGGCGCCTGGACGCCTGCCCCGCCACTGACCGGCAGCTCTCCCATCTTCCTAGCGGCCCTCGCATTGGCCGAGTATTTGGTCTCGATCCATTCGAAACGGGGAGGCGAAGGTCTCCCGCATGGCGGGGCAATCGCTGACGCCAACTAGCCGCCGATCCCGCCCCTCACGGCGCCGCCTCGCCCATGTAGCGGAACCCCTGGGCGGCGCGGAAGTGGCCGCCATAGCCGGCCGACGCGTTGTCTTTCCGGCCGCTCTGCAGGACCGACTGCGCGATGCTGGACCGGCTTTTCGCCTTGTTCTGGCCGTGTAGATTGCAGCTCACCTGGCACCAGTCCGGGTGCCGGCGGAGTGCCGCGGCGAGGCCGGGGTGCGACGTGTTGAACAGCGTGGGCATGGGCCGGCCGTAGGGGTTCCGGCCGCGCCGCCAGCGCTCGCAGACGGCGTTGAGAAAGCGCAGGCCGATGCCGGCCCCCTGCCATTCGGGCATGACGACGAGGCGGGCGCCGCGGGCTTCGCGCAGGCCGGGCCGGGTGGTGACCGCGACATGCGCGACGAGCCCGCCCTCGACGACGCCGACGTAGTAGAACGCCGCGATCATCCGGTTCGGCTTCAGATAGTGATGCGGCTCGAACAGCGGCCAATGCCGCGAATCCGTCTCGTGGATCGCGAGGCGGATTTTCGGCCGCCGCCAAAGACACCTCCCGGCGCGGAGCGCGCCCGTCGCGGTGTCGAACACCCAGTCCGGCTCGAGCCAGTCGAGGACGTCGTAATGGCAGGTGAGCAGCACGGCCTGCCCCGGACCGCGATCCGGGGCCTGCCCCGGATCGCCGCGGCGCCACGCCCGGGCGAAGGCGCCGGCCCCGATGCGGGCGACCTGGCGGTCGACGACGGAGCTGAACTCGTCGATCACGACCCTTCGCGGCGCGTCGCAGACGATCCGCGCGAGATCGGCGCGGAACCGCTCGCCGGTCGACAGCACGGCGTAGGGGCGGAGCCACGCCGGCACGCTGCCGAGGCCGACGGCGGAGAGCGCCCGGGTCGCGTCGTCGAACGCGCCGCCGGCGCCGATCGCGTCGACGATCGGCGCATCGTCCGGCCAGCCGGTCGGCCGGTAGACCGCCTCCGGCCCCCAGATGGCGGCGCCGATCGAGCTCTTGCCGGAGCCGCTCGGGCCGACCACGACACCGAGTTGCCAGTCGTCGCGCTCGATCGGGAGCTCGGCGTCGAGCGCGAAATTGGCGCCGGTCTCGCAGTTGAACAGCGACTTGACCCGCGCCGCGCGGTAGCTCGCGAAGTCGTCGCAGCGGTGGCGGATCTCGATCCTCATGTCGTCACCACGCGGACCGGGCGGCGGAAGCGGCGCAGCCAGTCATAGGCGCGCTTCTGGTCGGCCTCGTCGCGGCAGATCACGATGACGCCGTATTGCTCGCGGTAGCGGTTTTTCTCAGGCCGGCCCGGGGCGCCGGGCGGGAGCGGCGGGAGTTTCCTCGCCATGAGCCTCGTCCTTTTCGGATGACGCTCCCGGGCGCTCGGTTGCGGGGCCCGCGGCCCTCAGATGGTTGATCGTGCCGCAGCGGCGGCACTTGATCTGCAGCGGCCCGCGCGCGGCCTCGGCGCCGGCCCTGAGCAGCAGCGCGCCGCATTGGCCGCAGCGAATGTCCTGCAACGGGTCCGCCCTGGCGGGGTGGCGCGGATTGGACGGCACGCGGGGCTCCCACGATAATCCTCCCGCCCCGTGCGGGGTGGCGGGACGGCCGCTTCGCGGCCGGAGGCGGTCGTGGGAGGCTGCGGTCTCCCGGCCCGGGACGTTGGCGCGTCCCGGCCCCCGCCCTGCGGGAGCGGCGCAGCATCGCATCCGCGCCGCCCGGCCGGGCAGTGAACCATGGTTCACTTACGCGCCCGCCCGGGGCGCTGCCATGTTCCGCCCATGCCCGGGCCGAAACCTTCCGAGACGATGGGCCGCGCGGCCGCGGTCGCGACCAACGATGTCAGCGGCGCGCCCGCCGAAGTCGAGCTGATCCCGGCCGGCGCCGTGCCGACCCGGCCCAACGACCGGCGCCCGCCCTTCGTCAACGACGACCCCGAGGGCGTGGTCGCGGCGAGCAAGGAGCTCGTGCTCGACCTGCCGATCGACTACGAGCACCAGGGCGAGCACGCCCGCGAGAACGGCCGCGAGGCGCCGGCGGCGGGCTGGATCAAGGGCCTGTTCGTCCGCGACGGCGCGGTGTGGGGCCGGGTCGAGTGGACCGGGAAGGCGGCCGCGCATCTCGCCGCCCGCGAGTACCGCTATCTCTCGCCCGTCTTCCAGTACGACCGCGCGAGCCGCCGCATCCGGCGGATCGAGAGCGCCGCGCTCACCAACGCCCCCGCCTTTTTCATGCGCGCGCTGGCGCGCGCCGAAGCCAACGACGCAGAGGAGTCCGAGATGGACAAGGAAATCGCCAGGGCGCTCGGCCTGGCCGAGGACGCCAGCGAGGCCGATATCCTGGCCGCCGCGAAGGCCGCGGCCAAGGCCGCCGGCGAGCTCGCCGCCGCCGCCGGGTCGGTGAAGGCGATCGCGCTCGCCGCCGGCCTCGCCGGGGACGCCGCGGCCGGGGACGTGGCCGAGGCGGTGAAGACCGCGAAGGCCGCCGCCGCCGCCGGCGCCGGCGATCCCGACCCGGCGAAGTTCGTGCCGCGCGCCGAGTTCGACGATCTGCGCGGCCGCTTCGAGGCGCTCGAGACCAGCGGCGCCGAGGCGCGCGCGACCACCGCGGTCGACCGGGCGATCAAGGCCGGCAAGCTCACCCCGGCGAGCCGGGACTGGGGGCTCGGCTACGCGAAAAAGGACCCCGAGGGCTTCGACCGGTTCGCCGCCGGCCAGCCGGCGATCCTGCCCGGCGGCCGGGTCGTGCCGCCCGGCGAACCCGGCGCGGGCGGCGACACGCTCACCGCCGGCGAGCGCGCGGTGTGCCGGGCGACGGGCGTCTCGGAAGAGAAGTTCATCGCCTCGCGCCGGGCGCTCGCCGCCGCCGAAGAGGAGGCCGCCTGATGGCCGCGCTCACCGGCGACCGCGACACCCCCCGCCTGACCGGCGGGTTCGACTTCGTCCGCGCCTACGCGATGAAGGCGAACGACACCATCCATGCCGGCTCGCTGGTCCAGCTCGGCGCCGACGGCTACGCGATCCCGGCCTCGAAGGCGGCCGGCCAGGTCACCATCGGGCGCGCCGAGGAGACGGTGGCGAGCCCGTCGACCGATTCCGACGGCGACCGCAAGGTCCGGGTGCGCGCCGGCATCTTCCGCTGGGACAATCTCGCGACCAACAAGGTCGCGCGCGCCGATATCGGCAGCCGGGTCTATGTCGAGGACGACCAGACGATCCGCAAGGCGTCGAACGCCAACGGCACCGCCGCCGGGCTGCTGGTCGACGTCGACGGGCTGGGCGCCTGGGTCGCCACCGGCATTCCGTTCAACGCCGACCCGGCCGCGACCGCCTGAGGGGAGACCGCCATGCTGATCACCCGCACGAACATGGACACGCTGTTCGCGAGCTACAACGCCGCGTTCCGCGACGGGGTCGAGGCTATGCAGGCCTCGAGCCAGTACATGCAGGTCGCCACCGTGGTGCCGTCGAGCACCGCCGAGGAGGTCTATGCCTGGCTCGGCAAGATCTCCGGCCTCAAGGAGTGGATCGGCGAGCGCCAGGTCCGGAACGTCCGCCAGCACGGCTACACGCTGCGCAACCGCGATTTCGAGGACACCGTCGAGGTCGACCGCAACCATATCGAGGACGACAAGTTCGGCATCTACGCGCCGCTCTTCGCCCGGCTCGGCGAGGCGGTCGGCGCGCACCCCGACGAGCTGGTCTGGCCGCTGCTCAAGGAGGGGTTCTCCGAGCTCTGCTATGACGGGCAGTACTTCTTCGACTCCGACCACCCGGTGATCCAGGCCGACGGCTCGACCGGGACGGTGTCCAACACCGGCGGCGGCAACGGCACCCCGTGGTACCTGATGGATCTCCGGGGCAGCTTCAAGCCGCTCGTCTTCCAGCTCCGCAAGCGCGCCGACAACATCGTGCGCAAGGACCGCGAGGAGGACGACAACGTGTTCGACCGCCGGCACTTCCAGTACGGGGTGCATGCGCGGTCCGAGGCCGGGTTCGGGTTCTGGCAGAAGGCCTACGGCTCCAAGCAGGCGCTCAACAAGGCGAATTACGAGGCCGCCCGGGTGGCGCTGCACGGCATGAAGGGCGATCACGGCCGCCCGCTCGGCATGATGCCGACCCACCTCGTGGTGCCGCCGGCGCTCGAAAAGGAGGGGCTCGAGCTCGTCAACGCCGAGCGCGACGCGGCCGGGGCGACCAACGTCTACCGGGGCACCGCGCAGCTGCTCATGGTTCCCTGGCTCGCCTGAGCCCCGACAGGAGGCACGCATGGACACCAACACCCCGGCGGTCACCATCACCGCCAAGCGCGACGGCTTCTTCCGCTGCGGCCTCGCGCATCCCGGCACGCCCACCGCCTACGAGCCCGGGCGCTGGAGCGGGGACGAGCTCGACCGGCTGCGCGCCGAGCCGATGCTGGTCGTCGTGCCGACCGCCGACATGCCGGCCGGCGAGGGCGCCGCCGCGGCGCTCGACCGGGCGATCGCGGTGCTGCGCGAGGCGCCGGCCGGCGCGGTCCGCGAGTTCTTCCGCCGCATCTCCGACGACCAGGCGATCCGCGCCAAGCTGGAGACCGAAATCGAACGCCAGACGGCGCTGATCGCGGCGATCGACGAGCTCGACCCCGACAACCGCGAGCACTTCACCGCCGCCGGCAAGCCGAAGACCGACGCGCTGGAGGAAGCGGCCGGGCTCCGGGACGTCACCGCCGCCGAGCGCGACGCCGCATGGGAGGAGTATCTGAAGGCGGGGGCCGCGGAATGACCGGCGAGCGCGAATTGACCCTCGGCGAGCGCCGCGTCGGGGTCGATTTCAACCCCTCGGGCGATCCCGCCATCGCCGACATCAAGCGCAGGGCCGCCGGGCTGCTCGATGCCGTCGTCGCGCTGCCGGCGCCGGACGGCGAGGCCGCGCGGGTCCGCGCCGTCGCCATGACCGAGATCGAGGGCGCGGCGATGTGGGCGGTCAAGGCGGCCGCCCGGGCGGCGGGCTGAGACCATGGCGACGGCGGGGGTGGATGTCGGCCGCGGCTGGACCGATCTCGGGGCCGAGGGCGCGCTGAACCTCGCCGCCGACGGGCGCTACCGCATCGAGGCGCAGTCCGACGACCCGAGCGCGGTGCTGCTGGTGCACCGCGCCGCCGCCGACGCCGAGCTCGCGGCCGACGCCGACGCCGAGACCTGGTACCCGCGCAGCCGAAGCGAGCGCCGCGACCCGGCGGGCGACGCGGCCGAGCACGCCGTGCGCGCCGGCGAGACGCTGTGGGCGCGCTCGACCGGCGGGACGATCCGCGTCGTCGCCTCGCTGCTCGCCGCCGGCTGAGGCGGCGATGACCTACGCCACCCGCAAGGACCTGGAGACGCGTTTCGGCGCCGACGAGATCGCGAAGCTGGCCGACGACGAGACCGTCCTCGCGGCCGCGATCGCCGACGCCGCCGCCGAGATCGACAGCCGCCTCGCGGTCGCCTACGCGCTGCCGCTCGATGGCGCCTTTCCCGCGCTGGTGCCGATCGCGGCCGACCTTGCCCGTCGCAGGCTCTACGACGAAGCGGCGCCCGAGCACGTGACGACCGCGGCGAGCGAGGCCCGCGAGCGCCTCGGGGAGATCGCCGACGGCACGGCCGCGCTGGTCGACTCGCGGGGCGACCCGGCTCCCCGCGCCAATGCCGGCACGACGACGCCGGGCCGGCAGACCTTTGCCACCGGCCGGCTGGCGGGGTTCTGATGGCCGGCGCCGGGATCGTCATCGACACGTCGATCGACGACGCGCGGCTGCAGGCGGCGCTCACGCGCATCCTCGCCGCCGGCGTCCGCGGGAGCGCGGAGTCGATCTCGGCGCTGCGCCAGATCGGCTCCTACATGGTCGCCGCCACGATCCGCCGCTTCGAGACCGAGACCGGGCCGGACGGCCCGTGGACGCCATCCGCCCGGGCGCGCGAAGAGGGCGGGCAAACGCTGACCGACAGCGGCCGGCTCCGGAGCTCGATCGCCTACAACGTCACCGGCGACGGGATGGAAGTCGGCACCAATGTCGTCTACGCCGCGATCCACCAGTTCGGCGGGCGCACCCGGCCGCGCGTCATCCGCCCGCGCCACAAGCGCGCCCTGTTCTGGCCGGGCGCCCGGCACCCGGTGGCGAAGGTCGAGCACCCGGGCTCGGAGATCCCGGCGCGCCCCTTCCTCGGCTTCGACGAGCGCGACCGCATCGCGGTCGGGCGCATCGTCCTTGGCATGCTCGAAAGGGCGGCGGGGTGAGCGCGGCGCCCGACTTCACCTTCGCCGCGGTCGAGGCGGTGCGCGGGCGGATCGCCGCCGGGGATACCGGCTTCCGCTCCGTCGAGTCGACGCTGGAGGCGGCGCGCAACCGGGCGCCGCGCACCCCGGCGGCGATCGTCTACCCGCTGGCCGACGACGCCGGCGAGAATCTCGGCGGGCGGGCGACCGCGGTGCAGCGCGTCACCGCCCGGCTCGCGGTGCTGCACATCGTCGCCGCGCCCAACGACCCGCAGGGCGCGAAGGCGCGCGCCGAGCTCGGCCTTCTGGTCGGCGCGATCCGCGCGCTGCTGCTCGGCTGGACGCCGGACGGCGCGGCCGCGCCGCTGCGCCTCGTCGGCGGGTCGCTCGAGGACGTGGTCGACGGGCGGGTGTTCTGGTCGGACCGCTACGCGGTCGACTGGGTGCTCGACGCGCAGGGCTGAAACGGGAGGAGGGACCGATGTCCGAAGAGTTTGCCGGCCGGCACGAGCGGGTGCTGGCGAAGCGGCTGATCCAGGCGGGCGAGACCAGGGAGCCCGGCGAGACGGTGCTGTTGCGCCAGGACCAGATCGACCGGCTCGAGCCGGAGGGGTATTTCGCGCCCGCCGCGGGAAGCGGCGGCGCCCGCAGGGGAGGCGCCAAATGACCGTCGCCCGGCAGAACCACGCGACCAACATCGTGCTCGGCGCGGGCGAGGTCTATCTCGACGTCTACGAGGACGGCAAGAAGACCGGCGAGCGCTATCTCGGCGACTCGGCCAGCGCCACGATCACCGCGACCAGCGAGGAGGTCACCGTGCTTTCCGGGGACGGGCCGGTGGCGACCGAGCTCGCCAACGCGGTGCGCTCGGCGACCCACCGGATCGCCTTCGCGGTGAAGGATTCCAGCATCGCCAACTGGGCGCTCTATCTGCTCGGCGAGGAGACCGGCTACGCCGACGCGGCGACGGCGGTGACCGACGAGGAGATCGTCGTCGCCAAGCGCGGCCGCTGGTACCGGCTCGGCGTCACCGCCGCGAAACCCACCGGGGTCGCGGCGGTCGCGGAGGCCGGCTTCGCCGCGACCTACAGCAAGGTCAACGCCGACACCGCCCTCGCCGCGACCTCGTTCATGGTCGACCACGAGCGCGCGCGGATCTTCATCGCGGCGGATGCCGCCGAAATCGCCGACGGCGACACGATCAAGATCGACTACACGCCGGTCGCATCGCCGAAGCGGCGCCAGGCGCGGTCCGCCCGGCCGAAGCAGATCGTCGCCGCGTTCGCCTATCTGGAGGATCCCGCGAGCGGCGAGGGGCGCAACCTCTACGCGCCCAAATGCAGCATCGCCCCGGGCGGCGAGACCGCGCTGAAGAGCCGCGAGACCGAGCAGCAGCTGCCCTTCACCGCTTCGGTGGTCGATCCCGGCGGCGCGCTGCCCGGGATCATGATCGACGGGGTGGAGCTCTGATGTTCCGGCTCGAGGAAAGCCACGAGTTCGAATGGCCGGTCGAGATCCGCAAGCCGGTCGGGGTCGATCCGCAAAGGCGGCCGCGATACGAGAGCCACCGCATCGTCGTCACCTTCCGCGCGCTGCCGCTCGACGAGGCGGCCGGGGCGATGGAGGAAAGCGGGGACGCGCCGCGCGAGCCGCTGATGCAACGCGTGATCGTGGCCTGGCAGGGGGTCCACGATTCGGACGGCGAGGCGCTGCCCTGCACGCCCGACAACGTCGCCCGGCTCACCCGCATCGGCTATGTCGGCGCCGCCCTGACGGAGGCGTATTTCCGGGCGCTCACGGGGCGCGCGGAAAAAAACTGACGAGCGCCGCGAGGCGCTGGGCCGGTGCGAAGGACGAACCCCCGACCGTCGCCATCCTGGCGGAGAACGCCGATGCGGTCTGGCTGTTCGCCGCCGCCGGCACGCAGTGGCGGCGCGCCGGCATGACCGGGCTCCCGACCGGGCTCGACTATGCCGGGGTCGAGGCCGCCGCCCGCGCCCGCGGCACGCGCTGGACCGCCGAGCTGCTGGAGAAGCTGCGCGTCATGGAGCACGCCGCGCTCGAGGTCTTCGCCGATGCCCGATCTTGACGTAGCGCTCAGGCTCAGGGCCGACGCCTCCGGGCTGGTCGGCGAGATCCGGCTGTCGAAGACGGAGCTCGACCGGCTCGGCCGCGAGGCAAGGCGCGCCGGCGCCCGGGCCGGGCGGGCGCAGCGCTTCTGGCGCTCGACCGGGCGCGAGCTCGAGGAGACGCGGCGGCGCGCCACCGCGCTCAGGCTGGCCATGGTGGCGCTGGCGACCGGCGGCACGGCGCGCGTCGCGGCGGGCTTCCTCAAGGCGGCCTCGGACGCCCAGGAGCTGCGCTCGCAGTTCCAGGCGGTGTTCCGCGAGCTGACCGGCGAGGCCCGCGCCTGGGCGCGCGCCCATGCCGATTCGGTCGGCCGGTCCTCGCTCGACATCGAGCAATATCTCGCGACATTGCAGGACACCTTCGTGCCGCTCGGCTTCGCGCGCCGCGAGGCGTTCGAATTCTCCCGCACCCTGGCGCAGCTCGGGGTCGACCTGGCGAGCTTCAAGAACGCCGCCGAGCCCGAGACCATCGACCTCCTGACCTCGGCGATCGTCGGCAACCACGAGGCGGTGCGGCGCTTCGGCATCGTCATCACCGAGTCGACGCTGAAACAGGAGCTGATGGCGGCCGGCATCGCGGGCGGGACGCGGGCGGCCACCGAACAGCAGAAGGTGCTGGCGCGGCTCCGCATCATCCTGCGCTCGACCGGCGACGCCCAGGGCGACGCCGCGCGCACCGCCGACCAGTACGCCAACCGGGTGCGGGCGCTGACCGGCGACTGGCGCGACTTCCAGTCCGAGCTCGGGCGCTCGCTGCTGCCCTCGGGCGACACCGCGATCGGGCTCCTGCGCGCGGCGATCGCCGAGTTCCGCGACGGGCTCGACCCCGACGCGCTCGGGCGCGATATCGAGGCGCAGTTCCGCGGCGTGCTCCTCGGCGCCGCCGGCGCGGCCGACGCGATCGCCGCGCCGCTCGGCATCGCCGCCACGGTGGTCGGGGAGCTCGCCGCCGGGTTCAACGACCTCCCGCCCTGGGTGCAGGAGATCGGCCTGCTGGGCGCCGTCCTGCTCGGCCGCAAGGGGCGGCTCGCGCTGCTCGGCACGATCGCGGTCAGCGAGATCGTCGGCGACCTCGAGCGCACGGTCGACCGGATGCAGGGGGAGGCGGAGGCGCGGCAGGACCGCATCGACCGCGCCCGGCTCGGGAGGCTCCGGAGAAACCGCGAACGCTACGGGCTCGAGCCGACGCGCCAGGAAGAAAATCTGCGCAAGCGCGTCGAGGCGCGGGCGGCGGCCCGGTCGCGCGCCGGCGTCGCCGGGGCCGGGCTGCGCGAGACGGATGGCGGGCCGCTCGCCTTCGACCTCTCGGGCGGGTCGCTGATCGGCCGCGCGGGTTCGAGCGGGCCGGGGGCGCAGGCGACGCTGGAGGCGCTGTTCCGGCGCCTCGACGCGGAGCGGCGGCGCAAAGCGGCCGCGCCGCGCACCCCCCTGGCGATCCCCGACATCCCCGGCGCGGGCGGGTTCGAGGACGTGCTCGGCTCGGCCGCCGGGCTCGCCGAGGCCGAGCGCGCGGTGGAAAAATTCTATCGCGGGCTGGCGGAGAACCACCGCGACGCGGCGGGCGCGATCGCGGCGGCCGAGCTCGACCTCGCCACGCCGTTCGAGCGCGCCACCGCCGAAGCGCAGCGCTGGCGCGACGAGACCCTGGCCGCGCTCGATCCGACCGCCGAGGGCTACGAGGATCTCGCCGCCCGCATCGAGGCGGTCTATCTGGAGCGCATCGCGCGCGCCGCCGAGGAATCGGCCGAGCGCCAGAAGCGCGCCGCCGAGGAGGCGCGGGCGGGCTGGGAGAAGGCGCTCGACGATTACGCGGCCGACGCGATCGACACGTCCGACGAGATCGCCCAGGCGACGACCGCCGCGCTGCGCGGCATGGAGGACGCGCTGGTCGATTTCGTCCGCACCGGCAAGCTGAACTTCAGGAGCCTGGTCGATTCGATCCTCGTCGACCTCGCGCGGATCGCCATCCGCGCCGCGATCGTCGGCCCGCTGGCGCGGGCGCTGGGCGGGGCGTTCGGCGGCTTCGGCGGCGGGGGCGGCGGCTTCAATTTCGGCCCCGGGGCGAACCCCTTCCATGCCGGCGGTGTCGCCGGGGCCGGCCGGACGGTGCGCTACGGCGTCGACCCGGCCGCCTTCGCCTTCGCCCCCAGGCTGCACCGGGGCGGCATCGCCGGCGACGAGGTGCCGGCCATCCTGCGCCGCCGCGAGGGCGTGTTCACCCCGGAACAGATGGCGGCGCTGGGCGGGCTCGCGCGCGGGCCGCGCGCGGTCACGGTGCGGATCGAGAACCGCGGCGCCGAGCAGCGCATCTCCGAGGGGCGCGCGACCGTCGATCCCGCCGGCTGGGTGATCGACGTGGTGACCGACGACGCGAGCCGGGGCGGGCGCACTGCCCAGGTCTTCCGCGCGATCGCCGGGGGCGGCTGATGTGGTTCCCGGGCTGGGCCCGGATCGAGGCCGACGGCTACGCGGTCGCCCCCGACCCGGATGTCGAGCGCACCGCGCTGGAGGACGGGCTGGTGCGCCAGGAGCGGCGCTATTCCTCGGCGATGACGGTGCGCTCGATCCGCGGCTTCGTCGAATCGGACGCCGATTACGTCCGCTTCCGCGCATGGGCCGCGCGCGAGGCGCATGCGTGGTTCGACTGGACCGACCCGGAGGACGGCGTCGTTCGCCCGGTCCGGGTGCGCGGCGGCGCCGGCGGCATCCGCTACACCGCCCGGGCGCGCGACGGCGCGCGCAGCTGGGATTTCGAGATGCAGCTCGAGGGGCTGCCGTAGGACCGCGAAGGAGACCGACCGATGTACACCACCCCCTGGTTCCGCAACTGGCTCGCCGGCAAGATCGCCGAGGAGGCGCCCACCCTCTCGCTGCATACCGACGTCCCGGGCGACGACGGCACCGCGGGCGAGCTGGCGACCGGCGGCGGCGGCAACTACGCCCGCAAGGCGCTCGCCGCGGCCGATATCACGGTCGAGGCGGACGGCGCGCAGGCCGACAACGCCGCCGACATCGAGCACTTCACGCCCAACGCGGCCAGCGCCGGCGCCGCGGTCACCCATGTCGGCTACTGGTTCGGCGCCAACTTCGCCGGCTGGTCGGCGCTGCGACGGCCGCAGGACACCATCGCGGGCGATCCCTTCGTTATCGTCGCGGGGACCGCCGGGTTCGAGGTCAAGCCGCCGGCCGAGCCGGGCTAGCCATGGCGCGCCACAGCTTCCCCCTGCCGGCGCCGACCGCGGGGACACGGCGCGGCGATCTCTTGCGCGTCGAATGGGACGGCCTCGCGCTGCCGGTCCCGGCGGCGCTGGTCGCCGGCGGCGCGGCCGCCTTCCTGCGCCATTTCCAGCTGCGCTCGAACAGCGCCACCGGCCCGCAGCACCAGCGCATCTATCTCCGCCTCGCGGCCACCGCCGCCGGCGACCCCAACTACCGCGGCCCCGACTTCACGCCGCGGTTCGAGCGGAACTGGACGATGACCATCCGCGGGCACGTGCTGGACCACGCGGATTTCAGCCGGGACTCGGCCGAGCCCTATTTCTGGCTCGGCGGCGACTCCTCCGCCTTCGCGGCGATCGACACCTACCGGGAGGCGACCGCCGCCTTCCGGGGCGCGATCGCCGCGCTGATCGACGCCGGGGCGGTCGAGCTCGTGCTCGACGACGGCCAAAACCCCGCCGAGGCGCTGCCGCTCGCGATCGCCGCCGCGCCGCTCGCCGCGCGGGCGAAAATCGCGACCCGGGCCCTGCCGCTGGAGATCGCCGCCGCCCCGCTCGCCGCCAGGGCCCGCGGCAAGGCCCGCCCGGCGCCGCTGGAAATCGCCGTCGCCCCGCTCGCCGCCGCCGGGCCGACCGCGCGGCTCTACCGCCGGGCGCTGATCGCCACCGCGCCGGAGCACGCGGTGCTGACCGCGCTGGAGATCGCCCACCCGGCGAGCCCGACACCGGTGCGCATCGTCAACGACACGCGCAACCGGGAGATCGCGGGCGCGACCTATGTCGGCGTCCGCTTCGACATCCGCCTCGCCGACGACGTGGCCGGGCGCGCGCCGCAGGCCGAGATCGCGATCGACAATGTCGGGCGCGCGCTGACCCAGTGGATCGACCTGACGCGCGGGGCCGCGGGCGCCACTGTCCGGGTGCTCCAGGTGCTCGCCGTCGAGGACCCGGAGGTGCAGTGGGAGATGACGCTGGACGTGGCCGGGATGCGCCAGGACGCTTCCAGGGTGACCGCGCGGCTCGGCTTCGACCCGCTGCTCGGCCGCGCCGCCGTGAGCCTGCGGCACGACCCGCAGACCTCGCCCGGGCTGTTCTGATGGAGCACTGGACGGCGCGCTGGCTCGGCCGCGAGTGGATCGCCGGGCGCTACCACTGCGCCGATTTCGTGGCCGAGGTGCTGCGCGCCGAGTTCGGGATCGCGCTCGACCTGCCCGCGGCCGCGGCGACGCGGGAAGCGCGCGACCGCCAGGTCGAGACCCTGCGCGGCGACCACGCGGTGCCCACCATCGCCCCGCGCGAGGGCGACGGGGTGCTGATGACCGAGGCCGGGTCGCGGCGCCGGCCGCGCTACCATCTCGGCATCTATGTCGAGGCGGGCGAGCCGCACGTCCTGCACTGCCCCGCCGGCACCGGCGCGGTGCTGCACCCGGTCCGCGGCATCGAGGCGCGCGGGCTCGCCGTCGAGGGGTTCTACCGGTGGAACCGCTGACGCCCGGGCGCGCCCTGGTCGCGGCGCCGCCCCGGCCGCGCAGCCTGACCGCCGATCTCTGGCCCCACCCGCTGACCTCGGAGGGGCGGCGGATCGAGACCGGGATCGTCCCGCCCGGCGCCACCCTGGCCGACCTGGTCGCGCGCCACCGCGCCGAGCTCGGCCCGGAGATCGCCGCCGCCGTCGACGGGCGCGAGGTGGCCGAGCGCGACTGGGCGCGGACGCCGCTCGGCGAGGGGCAGATCGTCGCGCTGCGCCCGCTCGCCGGCGGCGGGAACGTCTTCCGCACCCTGCTGCTGATCGCGGTGCTGGTCGCGGCGATCTACGTCCCGCCGGCGCTCAACCTGGTCGGCTTCGAAGCGGCCGCGCTCTCGGCCGGGATCTCGATCGCCGGCGGGCTGATCGTCAACGCGCTGTTCCCCATCCGCCCGCCGGCGCTGCCGGGCGCGCCGGAGCAGGGCGAGCCGGTCTATTCGCTCGCCGGCGGCGCCAACCGGGCCAGGCTCTACGAGCCGCTGCCGCTGGTGCTGGGCGAGCACCGGGTGTTCCCCGATCTGGCGGCGCGCGAGTTCACCGAGAATTTCGGCGACGACCAGTATCTGCACGCGATCTACCATTTCGGGCTCGGCGATCTCGACATCTCCGACATCCGCGTCGGCTCGACGCCGATCGGCGATTTCGAGGATGTCGAGACCGAGATCGGCGCGGCGATCGCGCTGTTCCCGGGCAATGTCGACACCATCGCCGGGGCGGCGCTGGAGACCACGGACTGGGTCGCGCGGGTGACCGCGGCCGACACCGCGCGGATCGGCGTGGACCTGCACGCGCGCCTGTTCCGCATCGACCGCAAGGGCGAGACGGTCGCGCACGCCGTCTCGGTCGACATCGAGTGGTCGGCGCCGGGGCTCGCGCCCGAGCGCCGCACGATCCCGCTGCGCAGCGACAGCCAGTCGCTCCACCGCGTGACCGAAACGATCGTCCTGCCGCAGGCCGGGGTGTGGACCGTGCGGGTGCGCCGCACCACGGTGCGCTCCGAGGACGACAAGATCTACGACGAGGTGAGCTGGGCGGCGCTCCGCGCCTACCAGCCCGACCGGGCCGACTATGCCGGGCAGACCCGGATGGGGATCCGCATCCGCGCGTCCGGGCAGCTCTCGGGCCGGCTCGACCGGGTCTCGGCGCTGGTGAAGCAGAAGATCCCGACCTGGGACGGCGCGCGCTGGACCGCGAACCGGGCGAGCTCCAATCCGGCGGCGCTGTTCCGCTGGTACGCGCGCGGCATCCGGGTGCGCAACCGCCTCGTCGCCGGGGTCGGGCTGCCCGCCGCGCGGATCGACGAGGCCGCGCTGCAAGCCTGGTACGCCTGGTGCGAGGCGCAGGGGCTGCGCTGCGATTTCGTGCTCGACCGCGAGATGCCGCACGAGCGGGTGCTCCAGCTGATCGCGCAATGCGGCCGCGCCTCGACCACCTGGCAGTCGGGCAGGCTGGGCGCGGTGTGGGAGGAGGCCGACCGGCCGGCGACCGCGCTGGTCCACCCCGGCAACATCGTCGCCGGCTCGTTCGCGGTCGACTACGTCTCGGGCGCCACTGCCGAGGAGGTGGTGGTGCGCTATATCGAGCCCGGGCTCGACTGGCAGTTCTCCTCGGTCCGCCGCACGGTGCCGGGCGTCGTCGGCGCGCCCGCCTCGTCGGTCACGGTGACCGCGCGCGGGGTGACCGGGCGCGACCAGGCGGCCAAGGAGTGCAACCTCCAGGTCGCGCGCCAGCACTATCACCGGCGCCGGCTGAAATGGGAGATGCCGGCCGAGGGGCTGCGCATCGCCCGCGGCGACGTGGTTTGGATCACCCACGCGCTGATCGACGGCGGGCTCACCGGCCGGCTGCGCGGCGGCAGCGCCGGGCGGGTGCTGCTCGACCGCGCGGTGCGCGCCGGCGCCGGCGCGCACCTCCTGCTCCGCCTGCCGGACGGCGCGCTGCACCGCACGCCGGCCCGCCCGCCCGAGGGCGCGGCGGAGGAATCCCGCGTGCTGGTGCTGGACGAGCCGCTGCCGATGGCGCCCGGCGCCGATGGCGGCGTGCCGCCGGACACGCTGTGGCGGCTCTACGATGGCGACCTGCCGCCGCAGAAGGCGCGCGTGATCGCGGTCGAGCCGGTCAGCGACCGCCGGGTGCGGTTCGTCGCCATCGACGAGCTCGACGCCTATCACGCGCTGGCCACCGGCGACCTGACCGCGCCGTTCCCCGACGTGCCGGACCGCACGCCGCGCATCCTGGGCGTCACCTTCGCCGCCGAGCGCGTCGCGGTCGGAAGCGGCCACGCGACCGAGCTCCAGGCGGCGCTCACCGTCAAGGGCGACTGGCGCGGCGGGGTGGTGCGCGCCGGGCCGGATTTCGACACTCTGCGTACCGTCGACGTCCTCGGCCCGGGCGAGACCGTGGCGCGCTGGCGCATCCCCGCCGATGCCGGCCAGGCGGTCGAGATCGTGCCGGGCAGCGAGGCCGCGCCGGCCGGGCCGCGCTGGCGCGGGACGTGGCGGCTCGACATCCGCCCGCCGCCCGACCCGCCGACCAATTTCCGCGTCGGCGTGCACGAGGACGGCACCCGGGTCTACGCCTGGACGCCATCGCCCTGGCCCGATCTCGCCGGCACCGCGATCCGCTACGCCGCCGCCGCCGACGCCGCCTGGGCCGGCATGACGCCGCTGCACGAGGGGCTGCTGACCGCCTCGCCGCTGGAATCGCTGGAGCCGCCGGAGGGGACCTGGACCTTCGCCGCGCGCTCGCGCTCGACCTCCGGCGCGGACTCGGCCGAGATCCGGGTGACCGCCGAGCTCGGCCCCCAGCGCCGCGGCGAGGCGCAATGGCATTTCGGCGCCGGGCCGCCCGCCGCCGCGCTCGGCCGCGACGGCGATTTCTACGTCGACACGGCGGCCACCGCGATCTGGACCAGGGCGGCCGGGGTGTGGACGCTGAGGGCCGATCTCTCGGGCGCCGACGGGGCGGCCTGGCATCCCGGATCGGGCGCGCCGCGCGCCGCGCTCGGGGTCGACGGGGACTGGTATTTCGACCGTGCGGACGCGACGATCTGGCGCAAGGCCGCGGGCGCCTGGGCCGAGCTGCTCGATATCGGCACCGGGCGCTGGCATTCGGGGTCGGGCCCGCCGGCCAACAATCTCGGCGCGGTCGGCGATTTCTTCTTCCGCACCGACAACGGCTACGTCTACGAGAAGACCGGGAGCGCGGCCTGGAGCTTCCTGCGCGACATCACCGGGCCGCAGGGGCTCGCCGGGCTCACCTGGCACACCGGCAACGGCGTCCCGGCGGCCTTCCTCGGGCGGAACGGCGAGCTCTATTTCCGCCACGACAACGCCACGGTGTGGCAGAAGACGGCCGGCGCCTGGCGCAAGATCGCCGACCTCGCCGGCGCCGACGGCGCGGCCTGGCACCCGGGCGAGGGCGAGCCGGCGGCCGGGCTCGGGGCGGACGGGGACTGGTATTTCGACCGCACGGAAGCGGCGATCTGGCGCAAGGCCGCCGGCGCCTGGACCGAACTGCTCGATATCGGCGGCGGCACCTGGCATTCGGGCACGGGCGCGCCGGCGGGCGATCTCGGCAAGGTGGGCGATTTCTATTTCCGCGACGCCAACGGCTATGTCTACGAAAAGACCGCGGCGGCGACCTGGACGTTCCGCCGCGACATCACCGGGCCGCAGGGGCCGCGCGGGGCGGTCGGGCCGCGGGGCCCCGAGGCGGCGCTGCTCGACGGCTCGGTGCAGACCGGCCATCTCGCGCTCGGCGCCGTCGGCGGGGTCTACGCGCAGTCGACCGGGACGGACCGAACCCTCACCGCCGGCTGGAGCACGATCCTGTCGGTCAGCGTGCCGGGCGCCCGGGGCTACCGTATCCTGGCCCAGGGCGTCGCCGGGTTCAGCTCCGCGAGGCCGCCGCGCGGCAACCTGGGCGTGTCCGCGAGGCTGCGGGTCGGCGAGACCTCCGTCGCCAGCGGCAGCGCCGGCGGGAGAGCCGGCTCGTCCCTCGACCAGACGATCCCGCTGACCGCCGCGCGGGCGCATGCCTCGACGCGGACCGTGGAGCTCCAGGTGTCGGGGGACGGCATCGGCAACGTCTACCCCAAGGTCGCCGCGGCCTCGCTGCTGGTCTTCCTGGCGAAGCGATGATCTACGACGCGTTCCGCGCCGCGCTGTTCCTGCTCGCCGACGAGGGCGCGCTCGTCCTGCCCCACGGGGTCGCGCCGCGGCTCGACGAAGACACGGTCATGAGCGCGGCGCTGTGGCGCCGCACGGGCTGGAACCCGCCGGCGGAATGGGACCACCTGACCGAGGCCGACCCCGCCGCCTCGGCCAGGCCGGCCTATGCGACGGTAACCGCCGCGGCCGCCCGGCTGACCGCGCCGCCGGCGGACGGGGATCAGGGTTGAGCGGCGGCCGAGCCCGGCAGGTCGGGCACCGAATCGTATTTGCGCCAGCGCCCGTCGGCGCACAGGAAGCGCGGCTCGACGCCGGGCCGGCCGGGCTTCCTGAGATAGAGGCCGGCGCCGAAGGGTATGGTTTCCAGATCGTCGCCGGCGGCCGAGCGGCCGGCGGCGGCGACCGCCTCCTCGGCGCTGGGGAACAGCCGCAGGCGGGGCGCCTTGGGTGTCGGTTGGGTACTCATGAGAGCCGCTCTCCGGGTTGCGGATGGCCCATTTAGCGCGCCCGGAAGCGGCGATGCAACGGGCGTTGAACGGCCATTGCATGGCCCGGCAAGGGCCGTTTAAGGTCGCTTGCCCGGCCGCGCGACTCCATCGAATCGACTCGCTACAGCCCCGAACGAACGCCCGCGACTCCAGCGTTTCGACTCCGACTCCAAGAATTTCGCGCGGCTACAAGCGCCGGAGGCGCGGAATGGAGAAACCTCCCTGCCCCATGGGCAACCTCCCCCCGTCATTTCGACCGGAGCGCCGAAGGCGCGCAGTGGAGAAACCTCCCAGCCCCATGGGGACGAGGTTTCTCCACTACGCCGTGCTCCGCACGGCTCCGGTCGAAATGACGAGGGGGGTGACCGCCGTGCTCCGCACGGCCACGCCCCGGATCAAGTCCGGGGTCCGTCGAAATGACGAGAGGGGGTGACCGCCGTGCTGCCGCACGGCCACGCCCCGGATCAGGTCCGGGGTCCGTCGAAATGACGAGGGGGAGGCCGCCGAAGCGCGCCGCGCCGGCCGCGTCAGCCGTCGGGCCGGTCGACGTTCTGGCCGCGTTCGATCATGTAGGATTGCTGCACGAACTCGACGCGCTTGTCGTCCGATTCGGCGATCAGCACGGTGAGCCCGTCCTGCTGGAGCTGGCGGATGGTCTCGCCCAGCTTGTCGCCGAGGCCGGGCGACAGGCCCTCGAACGGCTCGTCGAGCAGAAGCAGCTTGGTGCCGCTCATCAGCGAACGGGCGAGCGCCGCCATCTTCTGCTGCCCGCCGCTCAGCATCGAGGCGCGGCGGCTCACCAGCGGCGCGAGGTCGGGCATCCGGTCGTAGATGTAGCGCAGCCGCTCCTCGGGGTTCTCCATCCTGGCCGCCCAGGCGGGCAGCAGGATGTTGTCCTCGACCGTCAGCGAGCCGATCAGCCGGCGGTCCTCGGGCATGTAGCCGATGCCGCGCTGGGCGCGCTGGTGCCCCGGCACGTCGAGCAGGTTCTCGCCGTCGAGATCGATGCTGCCGCCGACCACCGGCACCAGCCCCATGACGCTCTTCAGCGTGGTCGTCTTGCCGGCGCCGTTGCGGCCCACCAGCGCGACCATGCCGCCTGCCGGGATGTCGAGGCTGATCCCGCGCAGGATCACGAAGGTCTTGATGGTCACCCTGATGTCGCCGAGCGTCAGCATGTCATTCGTGCCCCAGCACGGCCCGCCTGACCTCGGGCTGGGCCAGCACGCTCTCCGGCTCGCCGTCGGCGACCACCCGTCCGGTGTCGAAGACCAGCACCCGCTTGCCGTAGCGCTGGACGACGTCCATGTCGTGCTCGACGAAGATGGTCGTGATGTCGCCCTCCCTGAGCACCCCCACCAGCGTGTCCATGACCTGGAACTTGTCCTCGATGCTGACCCCGCTGGTCGGCTCGTCCATCACCAGCAGCGTCGGCTTGAGGGCGAAGGAGAGCGCGATGTCCAGGAGCTTGCGCCCGCCCTCCGGGAGCTCGCTGACCGGCCGGTTGGCGTAGGGTTCGAGGCCGAACCGGTCGAGCATCTCCCACGCCTCGGCTTGCCACGGATCGCGGTGCAGCGGCCGCCAGAAATTGCTCGACTCGCCCGACGAGGCGGCGAGCGACAGCAGCACGCCCTCCAGCACCGTCATGTTGGTGTAGAGCTGCGGGATCTGGAACGAGCGCGCGACGCCCCGCTTGGCGAGCTCGCGCGGCGCCAGATCGGTGGTGTCCTGCCCCATCACCAGGATGCGGCCGCTCTCCGGCCTGAGATAGCCGGTGATCAGGTTGAGGAAGGTCGTCTTGCCGGACCCGTTGGCGCCGACGATTCCGACCAGCTCGCCGTTCGCGACCTCGATATTGAGGTCGTCGGCGGCGATCACCGCGCCGAACGAGCGGTTGATCCCGACGGTCTGCAGGATGGGGGTGGTATCAGTGATGGTCGCCCCCCCTGTCCTTGCCGGTGAGCCGCGCCTCGATCCGCTGGTAGATCGCCCACAGCCCGCCCGGCTGGAACAGGATGATCAGCAGCATGATGATGCCCATCATCATCTGCCAGGCGAGCGGGAAGTATTTCGACGCGTAGGTCTGCAGGAACTCGAAGACCAGCGCGCCCAGCATCGGCCCGGGCACGCCGCCGAACCCGCCCAGCAGCGCGACGAAGACGAACTCGCCCGACTGGATCCAGAACGCGTCCTCGGGGACGATATGGCCGATGGTGAAGGCGGCCAGCACGCCGGCGACCCCGCCCAGCGTGCCGGCCAGCAGATAGGTCCGGTAGACCACCTGGCGAACCGCGACGCCGGAATATTCGATGCGGATCTCGTTGTCGTACATGGCGCGCAGGAAATACCCGGCGGGCGAGGCCATGAACCGATAGACTACCAGGGTGACGATGCCCACCATGGCGAGCGAGAAATAGTAGTAGCCGAAGGAATCGCCCGTCAGCCTGATCCCGGCCAGCGTCGCGGTGCCGATCGCCAGCCCGTCGGTGCCGCCGGTGACCCAGTAGAGCTTGAGCAGGGCGCCGAACAGCATCATCGAGAAGGCGAGGTTCAGCATGGCGAAGAAGACTTCGCGGTAGCGCGCCATGACGACCCCGACCAGCGCGGCCATGATGAAGCCCGCGAGCGCCCCGAGCGGGATCAGGAAGATCAGCTCCCGGACGCCCAGCCACTTGACGCAGAACCCGACCGCATAGGCGCCGGTCGCGTAGTAGAGCGCGTGGCCGAAGGTGAGCAGCCCGCCGCGCAGCAGGACCGAGACGCCCATCACCGCGATGAACATGAACATCGCCTTGGTGAGCACGAACAGGATCCAGCCGGGCAGGAAGGGCGGCACCACGATCAGCAGGGCGGCGGCGGCCACCCCGGCGCGCGGCAGGGCTCTCCAGTTCATCATATCCGTCGGAGCTCCACTTCGCCGAAGAGCCCCTGGGGCCGGACCACCAGCACCAGGATCATGATCAGGTAGACCGCCATGAGCTCGACCTCGGGCGCGAGATGGATCGCCAGCGCGCGCGCGAAGCTGACCACGATGGCGCCGATCGCCGCGCCCTCGATGCTCCCCATGCCGCCGATGGCGATCACCGCGAAGGCGAGCACCACGACCTCCAGCGCGAATTGCGGGACGACGGCGATCTTGGGCGCGACGAAGGCGCCGCCGAGCGCCGCGGCCAGCGCGCCCACGGTGAACGCGACGGTGAAGATCAGGTTGACGTTGATGCCGATGGCCTGGCTCACCTCGCGGTCGGCGATCACCGCGATGACCAGCTTGCCGAAGCGCGTCGCCCGCACCATCCAGACCAGCGCGGCGCCGAACACCACCGCGACCCCGACCAGGACGAAGTCGTACCAGGGGTAGATGATCCCGCCCACCTTGAACCGGCCCAGCATCGAATAGGGCTCCGAGATGAACAGCGGCTCCATCCCCCAGATCAGCTTCATGCCGTCATCGAGAATCAGCAGGATCGAGAAGGTCAGCAGCAGCTGGATATGCATGTCGCTGCCGTAGATCCGGCGCAACAGCAGGCGCTCGATGATCGGCCCGAGCAGGAAGCCCACGATCAGCGCGCCCAGCAGCAGCATCAGATAGGTGAGCACCGGGGGCAGGTCGACCTCCAGCACCCAGAGCGCCAGCCAGGTGCCCATATAGGCGCCGAGCGCGTAGATGCCGCCATGCGAGACGTTGAGGATCCGCATGACGCCGAACACCACGGTCAGCCCGACCGACAGCAGGAACAGCGTCGCGGCGTAGTTGATCGCGTCGAAAAAGATGATGGTGAGAAGGTTCATCCCGCGCCGGACCCCTGCTGCCTACACCGGAACGGCCGTCCGCGCGGGGTCGCGAGGGGGGACGCTCCCCCCTCGCGCATCCGTTCGCCCGGCCGCGATTCGGCCGGCTACTTTATTGCCCGCACCCAGTCGAGGGTCTTGGTGCCGAGCGGCGGGTTGATGTCCTCCGCCTTGTGGTGGACGATGTTCTCGAGGATCGCGAAGCCGTGCTCCTTGGAGAACTTGGTCACCCCGACCAGCCCGCCATGCACCGCCTGGTGGTCGGACCGCATGGCGACGGTGCCGCTGGGCGTCTCCCAGCTCAGCCCTTCGAACGCCTTGATGACCTCCTCGGTGGTCGGCCACCGCCCGGCATCCGCGATCGCCTTCTCGTAGGCGCCCTTCAACCCGGCCCACGCCTGGTAGGTGCGGTAGGCGGGATAGTCGGGGTAGCGCTTGTTGTGCTTGTAGATCGCCTCGACGAACGCCTTGTGCCCCGGGGCGCCCTCGAGGGCGAAGAACCCGGCGGTCGCGCGCGGCGCGGCGATCACCCCGTCGGGCATCGACTTGCCGACATTCTGCAGCACCTGCTCGCCCGTGCTGAGCGCGACCAGGCTCTGGTCGAACAGCCCGCGCGGCCCCGCCTGCTTGATGAAGGTGATCAGCCCGCCGCCCCAGAAGCTGGAATGGATCGCGTCGGGCCGCGCCGCCAGCAGGCGGGAGATCTCCGCCGAGTACTCGCCGGCCTGGAACTTGGTCCACAGCTCGGCGACCACCTTGACGTCGGGCTTGAGGCGCTGGATCGCGATCTTGAACGCCTCCCAGGAATCGCGGCCCCAGGCATAGTCCTCGTTGGCGCCGGCGATGGTCTTGAGGTCGGGCTTGACCGAGAGCACGTAGCGCGCGAGCGAGACGCTGTCGGCGGCCTGGTTGGAAGCCGTCCGGAAGACGTATTTGAGCTTGTTGTCCTCGGTGAGGCGGTGGGTCCCGCAGACATGCACCACGGTCAGCACCTTGAGCTCCTCGGCCACCGGCGCGATGGCCAGGCAGTTGCCGCTCGAGGTATAGCCGACCACGGCGTCGACCTTCTCGTCGAGCACCAGGCGGCGCAGCTCGGAGACCTGCTTCTTCGGCCCGCCGCCCTCGTCGACCAGCACCAGGTCGATCGGAACGCCGCCGATGCCGCCCTCCTTGTTCCACTTGGCGACCACCCACTCCGACGTCCCCTTGCCGGACACGCCGAACACCGCGGCGCCGCCGGAGAAGAAGTCGACGAACGCCACCTTGAGCGCTTTCGGCGCCCCCTTCGGCGGCGCCGCAGCCGCACCGAACGCCATCGCCCCGGCGGCAAGCGCGCCGAGCGCGAAGGAGAGAATTCCAGATGTCGAGATTTTCCGCATGACCGGCCTCCCTTTCGGTAGGGTTCCGCGAGGCCGTTGCTTACTGTTGTTGCTTGGCGTTGTTCGCGGCCGTTCGCGGACGGTTTTTCCTAAACCGGCCGAAACGCTAGCACAAACCGGCCCGCACCGGAAGCGCCCGCGGACGGGCCGCGCTCAGTGCGGGACGATGCTGCCGCGTTCGATGATGAAGATGTCGTCGAGCAGGGGGGCGATGTGGACGTCGTTCGATTCGGCGACCAGCACCGATTCGCCCTCCGCCTTCAGGTTGCCCAGGATCTCGACCATGCGCTGGGCGAAGACCGGCGCGATGCCCTCGCTCGGCTCGTCGAGCAGCAGCAGCTTGGTGCCGCACATGATGGCGCGCGCGAAGGCGACGAATTTCTGCTGCCCGCCGGACAGCGTCGTGGCGCCGCGGCTGCGGAACTCCTCGACCTCCGGCATCAGCCCGTAGATCCATTGCAGGCGCTCGGCGGCGCCTTCCGACCGGGTCGACCACACCGGCAGCATGATGTTCTCTTCCGCCGTGAGCTCGGGCACCAGGCGGCGGTCCTCCGGCATGAAGCCGATCCCGAGATGGGCGCGGCGATAGGCGTGCGACGCGCCGAGATCGAGATGCTCGAACTGGATCGACCCCTTGTGCAGCTTGAGCGCGCCCATGATCGCGCGCATCACCGTCGTCTTGCCGGCACCGTTGCGGCCGATCAGCCCGCACATCGAACCCGACGGGACGGTGAGGTTCACGCCGCGCAGGATCTCGGTGGCGCCGATGCTGACATCCATATCCGTGACGGTCAGCATCGGCCGGCCTCCCCCTCGCTGGCTCCGTTCCCGCTCCCGTTGCCGGCGCGCGCGCGGTGGTATTCCTTGCCGATGACGAATTCCTGCACCAGCGGATCGACCATCGCCTGTTCGGTCGGCGCGTCGCAGATGATCTCGCCCTGCGAGAAGGCGAGCACCCGCGAGACATAGCGCTCGACGATCTCCATGTCGTGCTCGATGAACAGGACCGTGGTCTCCTCCTCCTTCAGCGCCTGCATCAATATGTCCATGATGCCGAACTTCTCCTCGACGCTGATCCCGCTGGTCGGCTCGTCGAGCATCAGGAGCTTGGGCTTGCGCACCGTCGCCATGGCGATGTCGAGCAGCTTGCGCACGCCCTGCGGCAGGGCCGACGCCGCGACGTTGCGGTAGTCGGCGATCTGATAGCGCAGCAGGTGCTGGTCCACCCGTTCGCCCCGGTCGCCCCGCATCAGCGCGCCCAGCAGGCCGAGCCCGTCGCGCTCGGCGATGCCGAAGGAGATCATCAGGTTGTCGAACACGGATTCCGACAGGAACACCTGCGGCACCTGGAAGGAGCGGCACAGGCCGAGCCGGGTGATCTGGCGCACCGAGCGGCCGCGGATGTCGCGGCCCATGAACTCGATCCTGCCGTCGCTCGGCTCGAGATAGCCGGTCACCATGTTGACGAAGGTGGTCTTGCCGGCGCCGTTGGCGCCGATCACGCCGACGGTCTCGCCCGCCTCGATGCTCACGTTGATGTTGTGCGCCGCGACGACGGCGCCGAAGCTCTTCTCGAGACCCTGGACGTTGAGTACCACGGACATCGGTCTACGCCTTCTCTCGTTCGGCGGCCGCTGCGGGCCGGCCCCTCTCGGCGCGCCGCTTCTTCCAGAGGTCGACCAGGGACCACAGCCCGTTCGGCAGGAACATGATGATCAGCAGCAGCGTCCCGCCCATGATGAGCTGCCAGATCCCGGGGAACTGCTCGAATGCGTAGGTGCGGATCAGCTCGTAGAGCAGCGCGCCGATGAACGGCGCGCCGACATTGCCGGTGCCGCTGAGGATCGCGATGAACACAAAGTCGCCGGAGATCGGCCAGTAGGCCATCGAGTCGGGATCGACATGGCCGATGGTCATGGCGGCGATGGCGCCGCCGAAACCGCCGACCAGGCCGGAGATGGTGTACTTGACGTGGATCGCGCGCTCGGCCGAGTAGCCGAGAAATTCTAGGCGGATCTCGTTCTCGCGCACCGCCGTCGTCATGTAGCCCAGCGTCGAGCGCAGATAGTGGTGCACCGCCATCGCGACGGCCCAGGTCATGATCGCCGCGAAGAAGAACAGCGCCGTCTTGTTCGCGGGACCCTCCGGCGCGTACCACAGATAGGTCGTCCGTTCGAGGCTGATGCCGTCGGTCGAGCCCAGGCTCTCCAGCTTGGCCAGCACGCCGTAGAGGATCATCGAGAAGGCGAGGTTCAGCAGCGCGAAGAAGATGCCCCGGTAGCGCCTGAGCAGGAAGCCCAGCGCCCAGGCGAACCCGCCGGCGACGACGACGCCGCAGGCGACGGTGAAGAACGCATCGGTGATGCCGAGATACTTGACGATCAGCGCCACCGTATAGGCGCCGAAGCCGTAGAACAGGGCGTGGCCGAAGGAGATCAGCCCGCAGCGCCACAGCACCAGCAGACCGAGCGCCACCGAACCGCGCGCCAGCGAGAGCAGCAGGATCGCGCGGAACCACTCGGGGATGAAAAAGTTGACGACGATCAGGACGACCAGACCGATCGTCAGGGCCCAGCCCGTCCGGTCCATATACTTCGTCATATCTTCCTCGGCTTGGCGGGGGCGAACAGGCCCTGGGGCCGCACGATCAGGACGATCGCCATGATCATGTAGATGACGAACAGCTCCAGCACCGGCTCCAGATGCACCGCCGCGGCGCGCGCGACGCCGACCACCAGCGAGCCGATCAGCGCGCCGGGTATCGAGCCCATGCCGCCAATCACCACGACGGCGAAGGCGAGCACGATGACCTCCACCCCGATGCCCGGCTGCACCGAGATCGCCGGCGCCTGGTAGGCGCCGCCCAGCGCGCCGAGGAACGAGCCCACGATGAAGGTGAGCAGGAAGACCCTGGTGACGTTGATCCCCATCGACTGGGCCAGCTCGCGGTCGAAGATCACCGCCAGCAGCATCTTGCCGAAGGTGGTCCTTCTCAGCCCGTACCACAGCACCGCGGCGACCAGCGCGGAAAGCAGGATCATCGAGAGGTTGTAGTTGTCGAAGGGCAGATCCGCGATGTCGGTCTGTCCGAGCAGCGCCAGCGGCTCCGCCGCGATATAGGGGTTGGTCCCCCAGATCAGCAGCAGCACGTCCTCCAGGATCAGGAAGGCGGCGAAGGTCGCGAGCACGATGATGTGCTCGTCCTCGGCGTAGAGGAACCGGAGCAGCCCGCGCTCGATGATGATGCCGAACACGATGCCGAGGAAGATCGCGGTCAGCGCCATGATCACGAACGCGCCGGCGCCTGGCCAGCCCGTCTCTGCATAGACGATCAGGATCGTGGCGCACAGATAGGCGCCGAAGGCATAGAGCGACCCGTGGGTGACGTTGAGGATCTTCTGCACGCCGCAGATCACCGTCAGCCCGACGGAGACCATGAACAGGTAGGAGGCGTACACCAGCCCGTCGACCAGGATGATGAGTAGGAGTTCGGTGTCCAACGGTCCGATCCCGTTAGCGGAAACGCGGTTCCGGCAAGTCGTGTGCGGAGGGGCGAACGAAGTTCCGGGCGCCGTTCGCCAGCGCCCGGACCGTTCGTTGCCGGGTTGGAGCTAGGGCGTGCTCAGCCGCACTTCGCGCCCTTCATGCCGCCCTCGAGCCAGGGCACGGACTCCACCCCGTCCGGCGGATTCACGCAGTCAGGCGGGAACACGACGACGTCCCTGACCACCATCTCGCCCCTTTTCTCGTCCCAGGCGGTGACGCCCCAGCGGTCCTCGGTGACCGCCTGGTGGCCGTGGCTCAGCGCCATCCTCACCGTCCCGGCGAGCGACGTGTAGGTCGCGCCTTCGAGCGCCTTGATGACCTGGTCCGTGGTCGGGAACTTGCCGCCATTGTCCTTCATCGCCTTGTCATAGGCGTATTTGGCGCCGAGGATGCCCTGCGCGTACTGGTAGGCGGGCTGCGCCGGCGGCGAGCCGTAGGTCTTGCGGAATTCCTTCTGGAACCACTGGTTGAGCGGCGACTTGTTATCCACCGCGTACATCCCGTAGGGCCCCCGCGTGCCGACGATCTGGCCCTCGGGGAATTTCTTGCCCAGACGATAGGCGACCGTCTCGCCGACCGTCAGGATGAAGGTCTTGCGCTTGAACAGCCCGCGCGCATTGGCCTGGGCGATGAACGCTTCGAGATCGCCGCCCCAGAAGCTGGAATGGACCACCTTGGGCTTGGCCCGCAGCAGCGCCGAGATCTCGGAGCCGTACTGGCCGGAGAACAGCTTGGGGAATTGCTGCTTCTTGGCCGCCTTGGCGTCGGGCGCCACGATTTTCATCGCGAGATTGAAGTCGCGCCAGGAATCCTGCCCCCAGGCGTAGTTCTGGTTGAGCCCGATGAAGCCGTCCTTGAGCAGCTCGGGGAACTTCGACGAGATATAGCGCGCCGCACCCGTGTTGTTGCCGGTGCCGTGGCTCATCGTGCGGAACAGGTATTTCGGCTTCTTCACCAGCTCCTCGAAGACCCGCGGCGTACCGCAGACCGTCAGCAGGGTGAGGACCTTGACCTCCTCGGCGACGCGCGCCACCGCGGCGCAGGTGCCCGACGAGATGTAGCCGACCACCAGGTCGACGCCGTCCTTCTGCACCTTGTTGCGCAGCTCGGTGACCTGCTTGGTGCCGCCGCCGGCCTCGTCGTAGATCAGCGGCTCGATCTTGCGCCCGGCCAGGCCGACGCTGTTATAGGGCGCCGGAAGCTCGCCGTTGTTGATCCCGCGGATGATCAGTTCGACGCCTTCTTTCGCCGGGATGCCGAAGGCCGGAGCCCCGGCGCCGGTGAGAAACGTGGGGATGCCCATCTTGACGGTCTGCGCGGTCGCGGCGCCGGCAACCAGTGCCACGCCGGCCACGCTCGCAAGCAAGACCGCAGTTCTCCCCTGTCCATGCTTCATAAGGTCCTCCCGCAGGTTCATGGAAATGGTCGAAGAGGCGCTAAACTGCCAGCACAGCCATGCCGTTGCAAGCCGTGCGGCAGGGCAAATTCGTCGGGCCCGCCCTACGCCCGTTTCCAGACGATTTCCGCCTTCGAGCCCGGACCGTAGGCGATGCTGGGCTCGGCGGTGAGCGTCATCCTGTCGCCCTCGATCCTGACCCCGCGGCGTTGTTTCGTGCCGCGGAGATCGGCGCGCGAGCTCATCTCGATGGTATGCAGGTTCTCCCCGTCGAGGCACTCGAGCAGGCCGCAATAGGTCAGGTGGTCGACCCCGCCGCCGCCGTCCGGCCGCTCCACCGAGCACGACATGTGGCCGTCGGCGGCGTAGAAGATGTAGCCTCTTGCGTCGGCCCAGGGCTTGGACACCGTCCCGTCCGCGGCGGTGAGCCGGTAATCGGCAAGCCGCCAGGTTCCCACGAGTTCGCTGCGCACCATCGCTTCCCTCCCCGCCATCGGTCGCCCAACCTATCCATCCAGCCGGGCGCGCGCCATCGCCCCGGTTCCGGCGGACAGGCCCGCCTGCCGATACCGTGTCGTCATTTCGACCGGAGCGCCGCAGCGCGGAGTGCAGAAACCTCCCTCGTCATTTCGACCGGAGCGCGCAGCGCGGAGTGGAGAAACCTCGCGCCCGCCTGCCCCTCCTCGTCATTTCGACCGGAGCGCGTAGCGCGAAGTGGAGAAACCTCGCGCCCGCCTGCCCCTCCTCGTCATTTCGACCGGAGCGCGTAGCGCGAAGTGGAGAAACCTCCCCGCCCATGGGGACGAGGTTTCTCCACTCCGCCGTGCTGACGCACGGCTCCGGTCGAAATGACGAGGGGGTGGCGCCGTGCTGCGCACGGCTCCGCCCCGGATCGAGTCCGGGGTCCGTCGAAATGACGAGGGGGCGCCGCGCCCGCACGGCTCCGCCCCGGATCGAGTCCGGGCTCCGTCGAAATGACGAGGGGGGGCCGGCCATGACGTGGCGGGGATGTCGTGCGATTGCGCGCCAACTCCCGCAGCGGGGCGCTATATTCGCCCACCGAAACCGGGAGGAGCCGCCATGCCCAGGATCACGCCGCGCGAGCGCGGGGACGCGCCGGAGCTCGAGGATGTGTTCGCGCGCGCCGAGCAGGCGCTCGGCTTCGTCCCCAACAGCTTCTTCGTGATGGCGCGCTCGCCCGGGATGCTGCGCGCCTTCTCCCGCCTGTCGCGCGAGGTGATCGGGGTTCCCGGCAAGGCGCCGCTCGGGCTCAAGCGGATGCTGGCCTACATGGCGAGCCGCTCGGCCGGCTGCCAGTACTGCTCGGCCCACACGGCGAGCGCCGCGGTCGAGGTGGACGGCGTGGAGGCGGACAGGATCGAGGCGATCTTCGAATACGAAACCAGCCCGCTGTTCACCGAAGCCGAGCGCGCCGCGCTGCGCATGGCCCAGTCGGCGGGCGCGGTGCCCAACGCGGTCACCGACGCGGACATGGTCGCGCTCAAACGCCATTTCGACGAGGACCAGATCGTCGAGCTGGTCGGGGTGGTGTGCCTGTTCGGCTGGCTCAACCGCTGGAACGACACCATGGCGACCCCGCTGGAGGACCGCCCGGTCGCGTTCGGCGAGCGCCATCTCGCGCGAAGCGGCTGGGACCCGTCCAAGCACCTGGCGGGGTGATACGCGGGGCGGCGCGATGACCGACGACCGGCTCTACCCCGAGCGGCCGTTCGTCGGCGTCGGCGTGGCGGTCTTGCGCGGTTCCGACGTGCTGCTGATCAGGCGCGCCAAGCCGCCGGTGTCGGACCGCTGGAGCATCCCGGGCGGGGCGCAGGAGATCGGCGAGACGGTGCGCGAGGCGGCGCTCCGCGAGGTCGCCGAGGAGACCGGGCTCGCGGTCGAGATCGTCGGCCTCGTCGACGTCGTCGACGGCATCACCCGCGACGCCGAAGGGCGGGCCAGATACCACTACACCCTGGTCGACTTCGCCGCCCGCTGGGTCTCCGGCGAGGCGCGCGCGGGGAGCGACGCGGCGGCGGTGCGCTGGGTCGGCCGCGACGCGCTCGCCGCCATCCCGATGTGGGACGAGACAAGGCGGATAGTCGCGGCCGCGGCGGAGATGGTCGCCGGCGCGCGGTGACGGGCGGGCAAAAAGAAAGGGCGGCTCGCGCCGCCCTTCGAAAGTGTCTCCGGGGCCGGCGGAGCCGGTCCCGAAAAAGTGTCGGACGCTAGAAGTTCACCCTGATGCCGACGATGCCGGCGAGGCCGCTGTTCTGCGCGGTGCCGGCCCGGTTCTCGGACTCGTTCCACAGCAGGTTCAGGTTAACCTTCGTGCCGGGGCCGAGCGCACGGGCATAGCTGCCCATGACCTTCGTATGGCTGGCGTCGCCCACGTCCAACTCGCCGTGCATGCCGGCGAGGCTGAAACTGTTCGCGCCGGTCACGAAGCGCACGCCGATATCGGTGAGCGCGGCTTGGTTCATTTCGTTGTCGTCGGTCGTCCGCTTGTGAGCAGCCGACACACGGAATCCGCCCCCGAAGTCGAGGCGGGCCGCAACCAGCCAGTCGCTCAAGTCTGTGTTGGCGGCGCCGCCGGCAGTGCCACCCTGATACGCCGTCATGCCGGCGCCGACGGCGAAGCCGACATCGCCGAACTTACCGGAATAGCTGACCGCCCCTTCGAGACCGTCATGCGGCTGGTTCGTGGTGTCGGGCCGCACGTTGTCGTCATGGTTCGCGCGGCGCGGCGAGTAGGTCATGCCGACCTGAAAGCCGCCGAATTTCGGAGAGATGTAGGTAGCCTTCTCCGCATCGCCGGTGTCCAGACGCGAATGGGCAATTCGGTGGAATTGCCCCCCACTCGTGCCTACGCTCGGCACCCAGGCGTCGTCGAAGCTGAGGCTCTCGCCGACGCCGGTCGCCCAAGAGCCGCTCATCCCGGTCAGCATCTTGACCGGCGCACCGCCGGTGCCGCCGAGGATGATCTTGCCGAACGAACCCGAAATCGAGATGGAATACTCGTCGATCGGGTCACCAACAGTACCGCTGCCGCGGCCTATGGCCTGACTATGGTTATTCTGGCTCTCGAGCTGGACGTTGGTGCTGATCTTCATGCCGTTGTCGAGCGAAGCCTTGCCATTGAAGTAGATCTCGGCATCGGTTCTGGTATCGAGCGCCGTGGTATCCGCACCCGTATCCTCGTCGAGAATGCCGCCGACGACGGCCTCGTAGTAGCCGCCTACCGAAATCGACGGCTTCATCATCTTCTTGTCGGCCGCGACTGCGCCGCCCGCGATGAGTACGCTCGCGGCGACAATAGCCGTACCGGCCAATAGTTGCTTCTTCATAGCCCCTCCATGGAGTTAATGCTTCGCCGCAACCGCGCGGCAAGGCCCGGGCACGGGCTGGTGCCCGAGCGTTTGTTTGATAGGGCAAATCCCGCGTCGCCGCAACCGGGGCGGCGAATCCGCCGCGCTAATGCTCCGCTACTGTTGCAGATATACAACAGGCGGATTTACCGCCCGGACACGCGCTCACAGCGGGCAGTCGGCGCGGTCGCAGGAGGGCCTGGTCTCGGCCGAGACGAAGACGCCGCACCGGGTGCAGGCGACCAGGTCCTGCGACGACGGCGCCTGGCTGTCCCGGACCCGGTCGCGTTCCGCCTCGCCCTGCATCCGCTGCCAGCGCTGGAGCCAGCGCAGGCCGTACCACGCCGCCGCGATCAGCGCGGCGAGCACGAGCAGCTTGGACAGGCTGAACCCGAACATGGCGCCATTTGGCGCCCGGCGCGGCGGACAGTCAAGCCACGGCCCTGCCGGATCACAGCCCGTAGCGCTTCCACATCGCCCATTCGTCGAGCGCCGCGAGGAGCTCGGCGCCGAGCGCGCCGGCGTCGATCTCGCCGCCCGCGGGCCCGAGGCCGAGGCGGCGGCGCAGCCCCCGGCGCACCGCGACCGGGCGGATCCGCACCCGCTCGCCGAACCGGTCGCGCAGCACGCCGCGCAGATCGCCGAGCCCGTCGACCAGGCCGAGCGCGATCGCCTGGCGCCCGCTCCAGAACTCGCCGGAGAACAGGGTTTCGTCCGCGCCCTTGAGGCGGCGTCCGCGGCGCTGGCGGACATGGGCGATGAAGCTCTCGTGCATGTCGCGCTGCACCGCGCGCAGCCGCTCGACCTCGCCGGGGTCCTCCGGCCGGAACGGGTCGAGCATGCCCTTGCGCGCGCCGGCGGTGTGCACCCGGCGCTCGACGCCGTGGCGGGCGATCGCCTCGACGAAGCCGAACCCGGCCGCGATCACGCCGATCGAGCCGACGATGGAGTTCTCGTCGGCGAAGATCTCGTCCCCGGCGCAGGCCAGCCAGTAGCCGCCCGACGCCGCGACGTCCTCGGCGAAGGCCAGCACGGGGACGCCGCGCTCGTCGGCCCGGGCGCGGATCCGCCGGGCGATCAGCGCGCTCTGCACCGGCGAGCCGCCGGGCGAATTGACGGCAAGCGCCACCGCGGCGAGCCGCCTGGGCGCGAAGGCGCGGTCGATCGCCCGCTCCATGTTGGCCAGGGTGACGCTTCCCGTGCGGACCGGACCGGCCCGTCCGATGATGCCGGCGAGCCTGAGCACCGAGACCAGCGGCGCGTCCCGGCGGCGGCGCCAGAAGACGATCGAGCGCCGGCGGCCGCGCGCCGGCTCCGCTGGCTTCGGGACGGGTTCCGCGCCGTTCATGGCGCTATAGATAGAGGCCGGCCCGGCCCTCGCCAAGCGAGCGCACGGTCAGAGATCGAGGGCCGCGCCGCGCAGCACCCGGTCGGCCTCGGGCGTGTAACCGCCATCCGCCTCGTGCAGGACGAGGCCCGGGGCGAGGCGCAGCGGGGCCGCGGCGCCGCGCTGCGCCCGCACCAGGATCCGCTTGGCGGGGCTGCCGTCGTCGCGCGGCCAGAGGGGGAAGACCACGATGCCGCCGGCGCGCCCGTCGAGCGCCGCCAGCACCCCGGCCAGCCGGTCGGCGCGGTGGACCAGGGTCAGCGTGCCCATGCCGCGCAGCATGCTGACCCCGAAGGCGATCCAGTCATCGAGCCCGGCCGCCCCCTCGACATGGGCGGCGGCGCGGCTGGCGTCGGCCGGGCTGCGGGCGCTCCCAGCCGGGTGGAAGGGCGGGTTCAGCATCACGTGGTCGAAGGCGCCGAGCGCGAGGCGGGAGGGCGGGCTCGCCAGGTCGCCGACCATGATCTCCACCCGCTCGACCATGTCGTTGAGGCGGATGTTCTCGCCGGCGATACCCACCAGGGCGCGCTGGGCGTCGAACCCGACCACCCGGCAGCCGGCCACGCGGGCCGCCAGCATCAGCGCGGGTCCGCCGATCCCGGCGCCGGGCTCCAGCACGCGCTCGCCCGCGCCGGCCGGAACCGCGGCGGCGAGCAATACGCTGTCGATCGCCACCCGGAAGCCGTGCCTCGGCTGGCGGATGACGAGCCGCCCGTCGAGCAGGCGATCCTCGGTCAGCGGTCCGGGGCGGTCGGCGCCGCTCACCCGCTCAGCCGGGGCTCAGGCGGTGGCCTTCGCCCGCCTCGGTCACCAGACGCCGGGCGCGGGCGAGGTCGTCGTCCTCGACCATGATCCGGCGGGGGATCGCCAGCGTCGACCCTTCGAGGACGCTGGTATGGACATCGAGCAGGATCGGATCGATTCCCTCCGCCCGCAAGGCCGCATCGAGCCATGAAAGAAACACCAGCTCGTTGCTGCGCACCAGCTCCCGCATCGCCCCCGCCCGGAATCGTTTGCTTTCGCCGGAGCGGCGTCTTGACCCAGACCGGCCTCCGACTATGTTCGGCGAACTGTCTAACACCAATTGGCGGGGCGGACAAAGCCGGTGAGCGTGGTCGTGGAGCTTGCGCGGAAGACGGAACCGCGCCGCCGTCCTACCCTCGAGGCGCTGACGGCGCTGACCGCGCCCGACATGGAAGCGGTCAACCGCACCATCGTCGAGCGCATGGAGAGCCCGGTGCTGCTGGTCTCGCAGCTTGCCGGGCACATCGTCGCGGCCGGCGGCAAGCGGCTGCGCCCGATGATCACGCTGGCGGCGGCCAGGATGTGCGGCTATGCGGGGGAACGCCATGTCGGGCTGGCCGCCTGCGTCGAGCTGATCCACACCGCGACGCTGCTCCATGACGACGTGGTGGACGCCAGCGATCTGCGCCGCGGCGCGGCGACCGCCAACGCGGTGTGGGGCAACCAGGCCTCGGTGCTGGTCGGCGATTTCCTGTTCTCGCGCTCCTTCGAACTCATGGTCGCCGACGCCTCGCTCGAGGTGCTCGCCATCCTGTCCGAGGCGTCCTCGGTGATCGCCGAGGGCGAGGTGCTGCAGCTGATGACCGCGAACGACGTCGATACCGGCGAGGAGGACTATCTCGAGGTGGTCCGCGCGAAGACCGCCAAGCTGTTCGCCGCCGCCGCCGAGATCGGCGCAGTCGTCGCCGACCGCCCGGCGGCCGAGCGCGCGGCGCTCAGGCGCTTCGGCCACAATCTCGGCATGGCCTTCCAGCTGGTCGACGACGTGCTCGACTACTCGGCCCGGCAGGCGACGCTCGGCAAGACGGTGGGCGACGACTTCCGCGAGGGCAAGGTCACCCTGCCCATCGTCTACGCGGTGCGCGACGCGGATGAGGACGGCAAGGCGTTCTGGCGCCGCACGCTGGAGGACCAGGTCCAGAAGAAGGGCGACCTCAAGCGGGCCATCGCGCTGCTGGAGCGCACCGGCGCGCTGCGCGCGACCCTCGAAGGCGCGCGCGGCTACGCCGCCAAGGCGCGCGGGGCGCTCGCCGCCTTCCCGGAAAGCGACGCCCGGCACGCCCTGGCGGAAAGCGTCGAGTTCGCGGTGGACCGCGCCCACTGAGCGCCGCGAAGCGGTCCGCGAAGCGGTCCTTGCCGGCCGAATCGGCAGGGTCTATAACGGCCCTGCGCTGGAAATCGGAGTGTAGCTCAGCCTGGTAGAGCACTGTCTTCGGGAGGCAGGGGCCGGTGGTTCGAATCCACTCACTCCGACCAGCGAAATCGGAGGCATGACGGCAACGCGCCGCGTTGCACACGGGCATGAAGCCGGCTATTGCCGGTGCTGCATCACCCGGTTCTCGACATAGAGGATGATCAGGTACATCACCGTCGAGATCACCGCGAGGATGGTGATCGCGGTCATCACCAGGTTCATCGCGAAGATCTGGCTGCCGTAGATGATCAAATGGCCGAGCCCCGCCTTGGCCGCCTGGAACTCGCCGACGATGACGCCCACCAGCGCGAGCCCGACATTGATCTTGAGCGCGGCGATCATCACCGGGACGTTGCCCGGCAGCACCACCTTGCGCAGGATCTGCGCCTTGCTGGCGCCGAAGGTGCGGATCAGCTTGATCTTGTTGGGGTCGGTTTCGCGGAACCCCGAATAGACCATCAGGATGGTGATGAAGAGCGCGATCGCGACCGCCATGGCGTAGATCGAGGCCTCGTCGCCGAGCCAGATATAGAAGATCGGCACCAGCGCGATCTTGGGCAGCGCGTTGGCCACCACCATGAACGGGTCGACCACGCGGTAGAGGAACTCCCACCACCAGAGCGCCATCGCGACCGCCACGCCGAGCGCCATGGAGATGGCGAAGCCGACCACGGTCTCGACCAGGGTGATCCAGGTGTGGAACAGGATGTTGTTGTCCTCGGCCCCCACCATCTCGACGAAGGCGGGCCAGATCGCCGAGGGGTAGCTGGTCAGCATGGGGTTCACCCAATGCGCCCGGGGGGCGATCTCCCAGACCAGGACGAAGCCGAGCAGCGCCAGGGCCTGGCAGGCGAGGATCAGCCGCCGCCGGATGCGCACCCGGCGCAGGAAGGCCGCGTACATGTCGCTCGGGGCGCCGGCCTGCCCGGTCGCTTCCGGCCGTGCATTGCGGTCAGCCGCCGACATGGATCTCGAGCTCTCCCCAGATCTGGTTGAAGTAGTCGCGGAACTCGGGCCGGTTGCGCGCCTCGAACGGACTCGGCCGGCCGGCGCCGGCATCGGCGAAGCGGATCTCGTGCTCCGCCTTGACGAAGCCCGGCCGCTTGCTCATCACCACCACCCGGTCGGCCATGCTGACGGCTTCCGAGATGTCGTGGGTGACCAGGATCACCGTCTTGCCCTCGCGGCGCAGGATCTCGCCCACCTCGTCGGCGAGCGCGAGCCGGGTCTGGAAGTCGAGCGCCGAGAACGGCTCGTCAAGCAGCAGGATCTCGGGCTCGGTGCACAGCGTGCGGGCGAGCGCGGCGCGCTGGCGCATCCCGCCCGAGAGCTGGTGCGGGTAGTGCTCGGTGAACTCGCCGAGGCCGTAGCGGCGCAGCAGCTCGAGCGCGCGGCCGCGCGCCCGGTTCATGTCGAGACCCTGGATCTCCGGCCCGATCAGGACGTTCTCCAGGATCGAGCGCCACTCGAACAGATAGTCCTGCTGCAGCATGTAGCCGCAGACCGGCGAGGGCCCGCGAACCGGCCTGCCGTCCACCAGCACCGCGCCGGCGGTGGGCTCGAGGATGCCGGCGATCAGCGAGAGCAGCGTCGACTTGCCGCAGCCGCTCTGGCCGACGATTCCGACGAACTCGCCCGGCCGGATGTCGAGCGACAGCCCGCGCACCGCCTCCGTCTCGCCCTCCAGGGTGAAGTAGCGGAGGTGGATGTCGCGCAGCTCGACCTTGGGGGCCGCCTCGCCCGCCGCCGTCATGGAGCGGCGCCGCCCTCTACTCGGCCGATTTCTTGGCGGCCTCGGAGAATTTCGTGGTCACCACCCGCTCATAGGCCACCCGCTTGTCGGCCTTCAGCACGCCGCCCTCGACCAGGATGTCCTGCAAGGCGGAGATCGCCTGCGGGTGGGTGGTCGGGTCGGTCTTCCAGATGCCGAACTTGCGGTAGCGCGTGACCGAGGCGGCGATGTCGCCGAGCTCCACCTTGGGGAACCACTTGGAGATGGTCTTGGCGGCGGTCTCGGCATCGGCGGTCTGGATCCATTTCTGCGCCTTGTGGATGGCGTTGGCCCAGCCCTGGACGATTTTGGGGTTTTTCTCGATGAAGCTGTCGGTCGCCATGAACACGGTGTAGTCGACCGGCCCGACCTCCTTGCCGACCGACGCGACGGGATAGGCGATCCCCTGGCGCGACAGCTTGCTGACATCGGGCTCGAAGAACACCGAGAAGCTCGCCTTGTTGACCAACCAGGCGCCGACCCGCGCGGGGATCGCGATGTTGGTGACGTGGTCGATGTCCTTGTTCGGGCTCACGCCGTGCTTCTTCATCGCGTATTCGAGGAACAGCCCCGGGGTCGAGCCGGGCCGCCAGCCCATCACCGTCTTGCCCTTGATCATCGACCAGTCGAACTGCTCCATGGTCATCTTCTCGCGGGACATCAGGAACAGCCCGTCGGTCGCGGTGATCGCGGTGAACATCTTGGTCTTCTCGGGCGAGGCGCCGTTCTCGACATAGATCGCGGTTTCCGGACCCTGGAGGACGACATCCACCTTGCCGGTCAGCAGCATCGCGGTGCCCTTGTCGCCGCCCCAGGCGGTGGTCATGTCGACCTCGATCCCCTGGTCGCGGAAATAGCCGTTGGCGATGGCGACGTATTTCGGCAGGTAGAACACCGAGCGCACGACCTCGGCGTATTTCACCTTGGTCGTCTTCTGCGCGCGGGCCTCGCCGGCCGCGGCCAGCGCGACCGCGAGCGCCACGACACACGACGCCGTTGGTGCGAATTTCATCCTTGCCTCCCTGATCGTCCTCTGAACCGGACCCCTAGTACAACAGACGGCGCGCCCCGATCCAAGCCGCCGCCGGCGCCGTCATCCCGCTTGCGGCGGGGGCGCGGTGGCGCGCATCGACGGCCGCCCGGCGAAGCGGTCGTACCAGTCGGCGAGCCCCGCATGCCGGTCGCGCCAGCCGGGCCGGCAGTCGCGCAGCTCCATGTAGCCGATCGCGCAGGCCGCCGCGATGGGCGCGACGGTGAGCGTCCCTTCGAGCGCGGCGAGGTCGTGCTCCAGACGCGCCAGCGCACGCGCGATCTTGCCGGACTGGTTGTCGGCAAAGGGCTGGAAGCGGCGCTCCTCGGGACGCCGGCGCTCGCCCGCCAGAGCGGCCGAGGCGGCGCCCAGCCCGTCGCCCAGCGCCTGCAGGCGCAGCACCTCCCAGCGCGCCTCGCCGCCGGCCGGAAACAGCCTCGGTCCGTCATGCCGCGAATCGAGGTATTCGCAGATGACCGCGGAATCGTAGAGCGCCTCGCCGTCCCCGGTCACGATCACCGGGACCTGCCCCATCGGGTTGGTCGCCTCCAGCGCCGGGACCGGGCCGCCCAGATCGACCACCGTCCAGTCGATCGCATCCGCCTGGCCGGTCTCGATCGCCACCACGCGAACCTTGCGAGAAAAGGGCGAGTTGGGGCTGGAAAATCCTCTCATCGGGCGGTCTCCGTCGGTCTCGGGAACGCCGCCAACCATACAACGGCGGTCCTCAGTCTTCGAGGAGCCGGATCAGCATGCGGCGGATGTGGTCCTGCCCGCCGAAGAACACCGCCAGGACGCGCACCGTCCGGCGGCGTTCGTCGACGTCGAACCAGTAGATCGCGCGCCCCAGGGCCAGATGCCGCAGGCCGGGCAGGATGTCGTCGTGGCTTTCCCCGCGATGGGGCGCGGCGAGGATGCGCTCCGCGGCCGCCCGTATTTCGAGAACCCGCGCCGCGGCGCGGTCGAGCGCCTCCTCCGGGCTCTCGCCGAACGCCAGATAGCTGTCCATCAGATGATCGAAAATCAGCCCGAAATCGCGTTCGGCCTCGGCCGAGAACTCAAGACGAAACGTCATTCGCGCGGCGCTTGCCGGCGACCATCCGCGACAGGCGCTCGTCCATCCGCTCCGCTTCGACGAACTCGCCCTCGCGGCGCCGCGACAGCAATGCGCGCAGCGCCGCGCTTTCCAGCTCTTCGGCATCCATTCGCCGGCGCAGCAGATCGACGCCTTGCTGCAAGACGGCGCTGAGGCTCGGGTAGCGCCCGGCGTCGACCAGCGCCCTCGCAAAGGCGTGCTGTTCGTCGGTGAGAGAGATCGAGGACTTCTTTGTCATGGGCAACACCCTTCCGTCAGGGTACTACTCCGTAGCACCGGATTCAATGCCGACGGCCGCCCGCTTGCCCGGTCGGCCGCCGCTCGCGTAGGGTGCGGCGGCGAGGGAGAACGTATTTGGTGACGGCGGACACCGGCCAGCAGACCATCGTGGTCACCGGCGGCGGCAGCGGGATCGGCAATGCGATCGTCCGCCGCGCGATCGCGGCCGGCTACGCGGTCTCCGCCTGGGACGTCGACGAGGGCGCGCTCGCGGGCCTCAACCGGCCCGGCCTGTCGTTCCACCGGCTCGACGTGCGCGACAAGGCGGCGATGGAAGGCGCGGTCGCCGGCACCGTAGAGTCCGGCGGGACCATCGTGGGCCTCGCCGCCTGCGCCGCGGTCTACAAGCCGGTCCCCTTCCTCGAGCTCGACGACGCGGCGTGGGACCGGCATCTCGACATCAACCTCAAGGGCACGCTGCTCGCGAGCCAGGCGGTGCTGCCCGGGATGCGCCGCCGCGGCAATGGCGCGATCGTCATGTTTTCGTCCTCGATCGCGCGCAACGGCGCCGCCGGCGGGGCGCATTACGCGGCGACCAAGGGCGGGGTGCTGGGGCTTGCCCGGGCGATGGCGCTGGAGACCGCGCGCGACGGCATCCGGGTCAACGTGATCTCGCCCGGCATCACCGACACGCCGCAGCCGCGCGGCCACCGGAGCCAGGCCGATCTCGACGCCGCCGCGGCGGCCAACCCGATGGGCCGCATCGGCGCGCCGGAAGACATGGCGGAAGCCGCGCTGTTCCTGATGGAGGACGATGCGAGCTTCGTCACCGGCCAGGACATCCGCATCAACGGCGGAAGGCTGATGATCTAGGGGCGATGGGCAACGTACTCGTAACCGGTGCCGCGAGCGGCATCGCCCGGGCGGCGGCGATCCGGCTCGCCGGGCGCATGACGGTCCACGCGGCGGATATCGACGAGGCGGGTCTGGCGGAAACCGTCGCGGCGATCCGGGCCGCGGGCGGCGACGCGCGGGCGATCGCGGTCGACGTGGCGGACCGCGCCTCGGTGGAAGCCATGGTCGCGGCGGTCGAGGGCCCGATCGAGGCGGCTTTCTTCGCCGCCGGCATCCATATCCGGGGCACCGCGGAGAGCGTCGCCGAGAAAGACTGGGACCGGATGATCGCCGTCCACGTAAAGGGCACGTTCCTGTGCTGCCAGGCAGTGCTGCGGCGCATGCGGGAACAGGGAGCCGGCGGGGCGATCGTCACCATGTCGTCGGACTACGCGGTGATGGCGGTGCCGGGCGGCGCCGCCTATTGCGCGGCCAAGGCGGCGATCCATTCGCTCACCAAGTCGATCGCCCAGGAATTCGCGCCCGACCGGATCCGCGTCAACGCGCTCGGCCCGGGGCCGATCGATACCCCGATCCTGCGCTCGGGCCGCACCGAGGCGGAATACGAGGAGGCCCGCCGGAGGCTGGCCGACAATCTCCCCGTCGGCCGGCTCGGCCGGCCGGAGGAGGTGGCCGCGGTGGTCGATTTCCTGCTGGGCGAGCGGTCGTCCTACATCACCGGCCAGATCGTCCACCCGAACGGCGGCCAGCTCACCTGGTGAGCGCCCTCAGCCGGGGATCACCCGGTGCTCGCCCTTGATCTGGATGCGGTAGCCCGACCGCGTGTGCGGGTGGTAGTCCCAGATCGCGAAATGGTGCGTGCAGCGATTGTCCCAGAACGCCACCGAATGCGGCTCCCAGCGGAACCGCACGTGGAAGTTGGGGTGCTCGCAGTGGCGGTAGAGGAAGCCGAGGATCGCATCGCTCTCGGCCTTCGAGACGCCGCAGACTTGCGACGTGAAGCCGGGATTGACGTAGAGCAGCTTGCGTCCGGTCACCGGGTGCTTGGCGATCATCGGCTGCTCGGCGATCGGCAGCTCGTTGGTCGCCGTGCGGGAGAACGCGCCCGAGCCGTCATGCAGCGCCGTCATGCCTTCGAGATAGCGCTTCATGGCCGGCGACAGCGCCTCGTAGGCGGCATACATGCTGGCGAACATGGTGTCGCCGCCGCCCGCCGGGGGCACGGTGTGGATATAGAGGATCGTGCCCATCGGCGGGGTTTCCATGCACGACTGGTCGGTGTGCCAGGTCTCGTTGCCCGACACCGATTTCGCGTTCTCGTCGAAATGGAGCGCCCGCACCTCGGGATAGTCCTGCAGCTGCTTGGAGTTGGTGCCGTCGCCGCCGACGCTGACGTGGAGCTTGCCGAAATGCGCGCCGAGCGCCTTCTGTGTTTCGTGGGTCAGCTCCTGATCGCGGAAGAACAGGACCTGATGCTCCATCAGCGCCCCGTGCAGATCCTCCACCACCGGCGCGTCGAGCGGTTGCGTGAGATCGATCCCCTCGACCAGCCCGCCGATATTCGGCGTCACCGGTGTCACCCGGATCGTGTTGTGTCCCATGACCGTTTCCTCCAGCCGCCGCGGCGCTGTGTGAAGATGGCGGCAAACCCGCCGCCGGGCAAGCCGGCCATGACGTGCGGGGGCGTCCCGCTAGCGCGGCTCCAGCCGCCAGACGGCAGCGTCGTTCTCGTCGAGCAGCAGGTAGATCGACCCGTCCGGCCCGCTGCGCACGTCGCGGATGCGGTTGCCGAAATCGGTCAGCAGGCGTTCCTCGTGGACGACCTTGTCGCCGTCGAGCTCGAGGCGGACGAGGTGTTGCGCCCGCAGCGCGCCGACGAACAGATTGCCCTTCCAGCCGGGAAACGCGTCGCCGCGATAGACGGTCAGCCCGGACGGGGCGATGGAGGGCACCCACCAGGTCCTGGGCTGCTCCATGCCCGGGCGCGCGGTCTCGTCGGTGATCTTGGTGCCGATGTAGTTGCGCCCGTGGGTGATGACTGGCCAGCCGTAGTTCCGCCCGCGCTCGACGAGGTTGACCTCGTCGCCGCCTTTGGGCCCGTGCTCCTGCGACCACAGAAGGCCGGTCGCCTCGTCGAAGGCGAGGCCCTGCGGGTTGCGATGCCCGTAGGACCAGATTTCGGGCAGGGCGCCCGGCCGGCCGGCGAAGGGGTTGTCGGCGGGCGCGCTGCCGTCGCGGTTGAGCCTGAGGATCGCCCCGGCATGGGTGCCGAGGTCCTGGGCGTTGGCCCGGTGGCCGCGATCGCCGATGGTGACGTAGAGCTTGCCGTCGGGGCCGAAGCGCAGGCGCGATCCGAAGTGCCGCCCCGAGCCGCTGCCCGGCCTGCCGGCGAAGATCAGCCTGAAGCCGCGCAGCCGCCCGCCCGCGAGCCGCGCCGAGGCGACCGCGGTGGTCTTGCCGCCCTTGGCGTCCCAGGCGAGGCTCAGATAAAGCCTCCGGTTGAGCGCGAAATCGGGGTCGAGCGCCACGTCCATCAGCCCGCCCTGGCCGTAGGCCTCGATGCGGGGAAGCCCGCGCAGCGGCGCCGAGGGGCGCCCGTCGCGGTCGAGGACGCGGAGATTGCCGTCCTTCTCGGTGATCAGGATCCGCCCGTCGGGAAGAAAATCCATGCCCCACGCCTGGTCCAGCGGCCCGCCGACCGGCACCAGGCGAAAATCGTGCTTTTCCGAACGGTAGTCGCGCGCATCCGTCGCGCCCGCCGGAGCCGCGCCGAGCAGCAGCGCGGCGGCGAGCGCGCCGATCCGGATTCGGCCGGTCCGACCCCCGGTCAGCCCGCCACCTCGATCTCGACGGTCGGGTAGTCCGCCGGCATGGTGACTTCGATCACTTCCATGTCTTCGCTGTAGTCGATCACGTTGTGGACCTCGCCCGGCGGCGAGTAGACCGAGGCGCCCGCATGCGCGGTGATCGGCTCCGCATGCCCCTGCCACCGGTAGGTCACCCAGCCCTTGAGGATATAGACCATCTGGAAGTCGAGGTCGTGGCGGTGAAAGCCGAGGTCGCGCCTGCACGGACCCCTGGCGCGCAGATGGATGGCGCCCACCTTGCCGCCGGTCGCCGCCGCCATGCCGAGGTCGCGGTAGTCGAAGGAGTCCCAGAGACCGACCGGCTCGAACGCCGCCTCGTCGCATTCGTGGATGGCGAGCGCGCTCAGCGCCTCGGCCAGGTCGAACGCTTGGGACACCGCTCCCTCGCTCACGCCGCCAGCCTCCGCTCCCACTCGGCGAGCGCCGGCCCGCGCTCGTTGTCGCCGAGATGGCCGAGCGCCTGGGCGACGAAATCCATTTCGACCATCTCGTTCCAGGCGCGGATCAGCCGCATGGTGACCGGCCCCGGCAGGGCGACATCGCCGATCGCCGAGCCGTTGAGGCTGGTGGCCGGCAGCACGGTGCCGCTGGTCCCCGACAGGAACGCCTCGTCGGCGGTGTAGACGTCGTAGGGCGCAAACGCGTCCTCGACCACCTCGATGCCGAGCTGGTGGGCGAGCTCGATCACCGTCTTGCGGGTGATGCCGCCGAGCACGTTGCGCGCCTTGGGCGTGCACAGCCTGCCGTCGGAGACGAAGAAGAAGTTGGCGGTATTCGATTCGGCGATGTTGCCGTCGATGTCGAGCATCAGCGGCAGCGCCTCGGGGTCCGATTGCTGCGCCTCGAACCTGGCCTGGAGCTGGTTCATCCGGTTGGTGAGCTTGGCCTTGGGATCGGCGCATTGCGGCGGCGTACGCCGCACCCCCGGGGTCACCAGCTTGAGCCCGTTGAGGTAGGCATGCGCGAAACCGGCGAAGCCGACTTCGAGGCAGTACATCGTCACCGTCGCCGGCGCGGAATCGCCGAGCCTGCGGTCGCCGCGGCTGATCACCATCCACAGCGCGTAGTCGCTGCCCTCTTCGAGCAGGGGAAGATTTCGCGCGACGGTCTCCTCGCCGATCGCCGCCGTCTCTTCCCGGCTCAGCCCGCTATCGATCCGGGTATAAGCGAGCGAGCGGGAGAGCCGCGCAAGATGGGTTTCCAGCCGGAACAGCTTGCCGCCGAAGGTGCGGGTGACCTCGTAGACCCCGTCGCCGCCGGAAAAGCCCCAGTCGAGGACCGAGACCCTGGCCTCGCTCTCGGGTACGAATTCGCCGTTGAGGTAGATCACTTTCTCGTTCATCGGTGGCCCCCGGATCCTTGCTGTTGCACCCTACGATTGCCGAATCCCCGCCGCGCGGCAAGGCGGAAGGGCGATCACCCGCCCTCCGCGCCCAGCGCCGCGAGGCGGTCCACCGCCCTGCGATGGAAAATCCGTCCATGCGCGTCCCGCGCCGGAATCGCGATGGCGCGGACCAGCAGGCCGCGCGCCCTGTCGCGGTATTTTTCCCCGTCCAGGGTCAGCAATCCCAGCGCGCATTCCAGATTGACCGCTTTCCGGCCGGGGCCGCGCTTCAGGGCCTCGTCGAAATGGGCGAGCGCGTCCCTTTCCCGGGCGCCGAAGGTGATGCGCGCGAGGAACGAGCCCATCGCGGCGATCATCCCGGCATGCCAGCGCCCGAGAGCCGCATGAGCGGTCGCCGAGCCGGGATCGAGCCTGAGCGCGGTCTCCAGCGCCTCGCGGATCTTCTCGGCGTAGCCCTGTTCCGCCGCCTCGAAGGCGCCGATGGCCTGGGCGTGCCGGCCGATGGCCTGCGCCAGCCGCAGATGGGCCTCGGGGTTCCCGGGATCCGCCCGGACGGCTTTCCCGGCGAGCGCCGTGGCCTCTTCCAGGAGCCCGGTCCGCCGGTCCGCCGGGGCGAAGAAGTGACCGTGGACCGCGAGCGTCCGCGCGGCCAGCGCATAGCCGTCCGAGGTGCCCAGCGCCGCGGCGATCCGGGCGGCATCGGCGAACCGCCCCTCGCTGTACGCGGCCCGCGCCGCATCGATCGACTGGGCGCCGGCCCCGCCCGGCAGCGCCAGGGCCAGACCGGCGAGGAGCAGGAAGGGACGAAGGGAGTCCGAGCAAATCAATGCGCGAAGATCCATTGGGAATGCCGAGGCCTCGCCGGGGAAGACCGGGCCAACGTAGCCCGGATTTCTTACCGATGTCACGGCCTGCGTCGCGCCCGGATTTGGCACGGAGATGGGGCCTGCGCTAACCTCCACTTGCCGATTCGCGCCGTGCAAGCGAACCGGTAACCCCGATGTCCCAAGCCGGGGATTCGTGAGGGACAGGCCATGAAGCTCCACTACTATCCGGACACCGACAGCCCCTACATCGAATTCAAGCCGGGGCCGGGCGTGGAGACGCGCGAGGTCTCCGAGGGTCTGAATGTCGATCTCGATGCCACGGGAGGCGTTGTGGGCTTCGATATCGACCGGGCGTCCCAGCGTCTTGACCTGTCGACGCTGGAAACCGAATCGCTGCCCCTGCGCGCGACAAAGGCGGGCTGACCCGCGGCGAACCGCGCTTTGACCCGGAGTGTCGCATGAAATTGAAGGTCGTCGTCCACGAAGCGGAAGAAGGCGGGTGCTGGGCGGAGGTCCCGTCCATTCCCGGATGCGCGACCCAGGGGGAATCCTTCGAAGCGTTGCTCGCCAACCTCTACGAGGCCGTCGAGGGGTGCCTGTCGGTGGATGCCCGGGACGTCTCTGTCTCCGGCTCCGACAGGGTCATCGAGATCGCGGTTTGAAGACCTTCGGAGGCAGACGCTATTGCCGCGTGCCCGAAGCGCGGGGATGGACGCCGATGCGCACGCGCGGGTACCACCACATCTACGCGAATGAGGGCAGGACAAATGGCTGATGAGGATTTGGGCGTGCGGGACGAAACCGTTCGCAAGGCCCCGATCTGGGACCGTCCGACGCGGATCTTCCACTGGGTGCTCGCGATACTGTTCGTGATCTGTTACGTGAGCGGCAGCCAGGGCCGGTTCGACATCCACATCCCGGCGGGCCAGGCGCTGCTCGTGCTGGTGGTCGCGCGGGTCGTCTGGGGGTTCGTCGGCAGCCAAACCTCGCGCCTCCTCGCCCTCTTCCGGTCGCCCGCGACGGTGCTGGCCTACCTTCGGACGGTTCCGCGCCGCGTGCCCGACCGCTATGGCGGCCACAACCCGCTCGGCGGGTTTTCCGTCCTCGCCATGCTGGGGTTGCTGCTGTTGCAGACCGGTCTCGGCCTGTTCGCCGCCGACGTCGACGGGCTCAACGAGGGCCCGCTGTCGTTTCTGGTCAGCTACGACCTGGCGCGCGAGGCATCCGGGCTGCACGCCCTGGTCGTCGACATCCTGCTCGTCCTGGTCGGATTGCACCTCGCGGCAATCCTGTTCCACCTGGTCTACAAGCGCGAGAACCTTACCGGCGCCATGGTGACGGGAAGCGGACCGGTGCCGGACGGGCACCGGCAGCCGCGAATCGCCCGCGACCGGCGGGCGGTGCTGGTGCTGGGGCTCGCGATCGTCGCGGTGATCGGCGGGATCGAGCTCGCCCAGCGGGTGTTCTGAGCCGCGCGTTCAGTTACGCTTCTCGCGGAACACCCGGTGGCATCCGCCGCAGCCGACCCGGCCGAGATCGCCGAACGCCATGCCGATCTTGTCCTTGTCGCCGGCCTCGATCGCGGCGGCGAGGACCGCGGCCTTCTCGCCGAGCGTCTTGGCGGCGGCCCCGAACTCGTCCCATTTTTCCCAGATCACCGGCTTGGCTTCGGATTTGGGCAGGGCTTCCATGCCGGTTCCCTTGGGAAACAGCGAGGTGATGTTGGGCGCCGTCGACGCAATCACGGCTACCGCCTTGGCGGCGTCGTCCTTGGACCCGCGACCGCCGGCAAAACCCTTGATCGTCCGCATCGCCCCGCCCATGGACTTCATGGCCGCGCTGCGCTTCTCGGCGACCTGCATGGCGTCCTGGGCGGCGGCCGGCCCCAGGGTAACGAGACCCAGTGAGGCGGCGAGAAAGATCCCGGCTACAGCGCTCGACAATTTCCTGGCTGGCATGGTTTCCCCCGTTTGCTTGCGCGAAGGCCGCGACGGCGTGCCCGGCGATATCTCGAAACCATATGCCAAACCCTGGCGGCCAACAATATGCCGACTCCCGATTCACTCCTCGCCGGCGAATTTGGGATAGAGGTTCCGGTAGCCGAGCTTCTTGCGGCTCTCGGCATTCTCGCGCGCCTTCCCGGCGCTCATCGGGGTGAAGCCGTAGCCCTGGACGAGCCGGCACATGAAGTTCATCCGCGCGGTCACCGCGATCGCGTCGTGCAGGGCCTTCTCGCCCCAGCCGGCCGCGAACACCGCGTCGGCGTCCTCCTGACCCACCTCCGTGGGAGCAAGGGTGAGCTTGCGGGCATAGGCCAGCAGCGGCTTGAAGCGGTCCTCGACGGGAGCGCTTGCCAGATCCTCGACCGCCCTGTCGATCGCCTCGCCGTCCATCCCCCACGCGACCGCCGCCGCCCTGTGGGCGACCCAGGCGTAGCGGCATTTCGCCACGCCGACGACGAAGGCGGCGATCATCTCGCGCTCGCCGGGGGTGAGCGGCGACGCGCCGCGCATCAGCGCCTGGCTGGTATCCGCCCAGGGCAAATAGATGTCCGGATACGCCTCGAAGACGTTGCCCGGGCCGGCGTCGTCCGGCAGCGATCTGAAAAACGGCACGCTATCCCTCCCCGCTCTCGTCGAAGGCGGCCTGCATCTCGGCGACGACGGCGCGCGCGACCGATGCGGGATCGGCGGCGCGCACGATGGGCCGGCCCATGACGATGTAGTCCGCCCCCGCCCGGATCGCCTCGCCCGGCGTGCCGCCGCGCTTGTGGTCGTCCGTGGCATGCCCGGCCGGGCGTACCCCCGGGGTCCCGAGCAGCAGTCTTTCCGGCGGCGCGATGGCGCGGATTTTCGCCGCGTCCCGCGGCGCGGCGATCAGCCCGTCGCAGCCGTATTCCAGCGCCTTCTCGACCCGGATTTCGACCAGCTCCTCGACCGGGCGGAGGTAGCCGAGCTCGCGCATGTCGTCGTCGTCGAGATTGGTCAGAACCGAGATCGCGAACACCTTGAGCGCCGAGCCCCTCTTGGCCTCGTTGGCGGCGAGCAGGATGTCGCGGTTGCCGTGGACGGTGACCAGGCTCACCCCGCGCTCGGCGGCGCGGGCGACGCCTTCGCGCACGGTCTCGCCGATATCGTACATCTTGCAGTCGAGGAACAGCTCCTTGCCGGCCCCGAGCACCGTATCGATCAGCCCGTCGACGCCCCTCGCGTAGAGCAGCCAGGGGCCGATCTTGTAATAGGCCGCCGCGTCGCCGAGCGTCGCGATCAGCGCCCGCGCCTCGTCGACGGTGCTCACGTCGAGGGCGACGATCAGCCGCCGCCTGGCGTCGATCATGCGGTTTCGCCGGCGAGCTGCGCGCGCTTGGCGTCGACCCGCCCGGCCTGCCGCGCGAGGTCGACCACGAAGCGCACGTGGCGCCCCTTGCCGACCACCTCGACCGGGTCGCGGACCTCGACATCGAGGACGATCCGCCGTCCGTCGATCTCGGCGATCGTGGCGCCGATCTCGACCCAGGAGCCTTCCAGCGAGGCGCCGAGATGGTCGACGGCGACCCGCATGCCGACCGTCGCCTCGCCGTCGTCGAGATGCCCGGCGATCATCTCCAGACAGGCGATCTCGATGTCGCGCACCATGGCGAGCGTCGCATAGACCCGCCGGTCCTCGCCGAGCACGTCGATGGTGCTTTCGCGCGGGATTTCGAACCGGCGGGCGACCGCGAGCCCGGGCTTCAAACTGTCCTTCATGTCGTCTCCCGTCAGGCCTTGCCGCCGTAGATGCGGCGCAGCTCGGTCTTGAGGATCTTGCCCATGGCGCTTTTCGGCATCTCGTCGACGAAGGCCATGCGGCGGGGGATCTTGTAGCCGCCGATCCGCGCGCGGCAATGGGCGATCATCCCCTCGGCGTCCAGCGCGGCGCCGGGCGCGGGGACGATCACCGCGAACAGGGCCTCGCCGTATTTCTCGTCCGGCACGCCGACCACCGCCGCCTCGTTGACCCCGGGGTGCTGGTAGAGCACCGCCTCGACCTCGGAGGAATAGACGTTCTCGCCGCCGGTGATCACCATGTCCTTCTTGCGGTCGAGCAGGTACATGAACCCCTCTTCGTCCATCCGCCCGATATCGCCGGTGTGGAACCAGCCGCCGCGGAAGGCCGCCGCCGTCTCCTCGGGCCGGTTGAGATAGCGGTCCGTCACGTTGGGGCCGCGCACCGCCACCTCGCCGGCCTCGCCGAGCGGCACCTCCGCGCCGCCCCCGTCGACGATGCGCATGTCGACGCCGGTCACCGGCCGCCCGGCCGCCTTGAGCCGGTCGTAGCGCCCGCTTTCGAGCGCGTCGCGGTGCTCCTCCGGATCCAGCGTGGTGAGGATCGGCGAGGTCTCGGTGAGCCCGTAGCCCTGCTGGATCTCGGCGCCCGGCAGCGCCTCCATCGCGCGGCGGATCCACTCCACGGCCATCGGCGAGGAGCCGTAGAACACCAGCCGCAGCCTGGAAAGATCGTATTCCGCGAAGGACGGGTCCTGGAGGATCATGATGACCATGGTGGGGGCGAGGAAGGCGACCGTGACGCCGTGGCGCTCCATCGCGCGCAGCACCGATTCCGGCGAGAAGACCGGAAGGAACATGTGCGCCGCGCCCTGCAGGGTGTAGGCGGTCCCGAGCAGGTCGGCCGAGTGGAACATCGGCGCGGCGTGGAGGAACACGTCGTCGGTCCGGGCGCCGAGGGCGATCGCGCATTGCTGGCCGTTGGCGAACACGTTGCGGTGGCTCAAGGGCACGCCCTTGGAGCGCCCCGTGGTGCCGCCGGTATAGAGCAGGATCGCGGTGTCGCCCTCTTCCGCCTCGTGCGCGTCCGCCGGCGCGGCGCGGGCGAGCAGCGTCTCGTATTGCGGCCCGGCCGCGTCCCGCCGCTCGGGCGCGACCCGCAGGGTACGCTCGCGCCAGGGGGCGAGCTCCCCGGCGTTCGCGAGTTCGTCCAGCGCCTCGTCGACCACCAGCAGCCGGCAATCCGAATCGTCGAGGATGTGGCGGATCTCGGGACCGGCGAGCCGGATATTGACCGGCACCGGGATCCTGCCCGACCAGTAGCCGGCGTGCATCAGCTCGGCGTTGCGGAAGGTGTTGCGCGAGAGGATCGCATAGCGCTCGCCCGCGCCGACACCGAGCCCGTCGAGCACGCTCGCCGCGCGGCGCGCCCGGTCGACGAATTCGCCCCAGGTGAAGACGCCCTCGTCGTCGACCACCGCCGTCCGCGCCGCATAGAGCCGCCGCGCCCGATCCATCGCGGAGACCATGGTCAGCATCGCCATCTTCCTCCCGCTCGGGGCCGTTTCCTCGGGCGCCGCATATTAGCGGAACACCATGCTTCGTCGAAACGGGAGAGACTGAGGCCCGCCAGGCGGGTTCGTGTCGGCGTGGCGGTTCGGGTTCGAGCGAATCGGTGAGGCTTGGTCTGTCGTCAAGGCTCGTCTAGTTTTCGGGGTGATGGCGATTGACATCACCTCAGTATCGGAACAAACTAGGAACATGTTCAAGACTGGGGACGCGCGACGACCGGTCGACCGGCTCCCGGAGATACGGGGTGTCCGCATGACGGTCCTTTCCGGCGAAACCGATTCGGCGGTCGTCGACCTGGCGGGGAAGCGACCGATGCACAAGGTTCCGAGGCCGTGATGTCCAGGTCGCCCGCAAGCGATTTGGCCGAATACCTGAATGGGGAGAAATTCGGGACTCTCCTGGCCGATCCACCCTGGCGCTTCGTCAACCGAACCGGGAAGGTGGCACCGGAACACCGGCGCCTCTCGAGATATGGCACCCTGACCCTCGAGGAAATTGCCGCCCTGCCGGTCGCCGATCACATGCAAGACCGGGCTCATTGCTATCTCTGGGTGCCGAACGCTCTATTGCCACACGGTCTGCATGTGCTGGAGTCGTGGGGTTTCGAATACAAGAGCAATCTGATCTGGCACAAGGTTCGCAAGGACGGTGGCTCCGATGGGCGCGGGGTCGGCTTCTATTTCAGAAACGTGACGGAGGTCATCCTGTTCGGAGTGCGGGGCAAGAATGCCCGCACGCTCGGTCCCGGCCGCCGCCAGGTCAATCTGATCGCCAGCCGGAAGCGCGAGCACTCGCGGAAGCCCGATGAGCAATACGAGGTCATCGAGAGCTGCAGCTGGGGGCCGTATCTCGAACTGTTCGGACGAGGTACCCGCGCCAATTGGACCGTATGGGGCAATCAGGCCGAATCCGACTACGAGCCGGACTGGCCAACCTACAGCCACAATTCCGCGTCGCCGCCGGCATGAGCCTGTCGGACCTCGAAGCCGCAGGCTTCGATATACGGACTTTGAACCACGCACGGGCAGTTCTCGCTACCGACTTCCCTGAACCGCTCGCCGAACTGTGCGAGGTTCTCATGGCGACCCGCATCACGGATATGGAATTGATTCGCGGCGGGGGAGGAGAGGCGGCGCCGACGCAACGGCTCCGCCGCGCCCTGACGGAACGTGGCTGGGTAAAGCGCAAAATCGTGATCAGCAAGACCGTCGACGGCGTCGAACGATCGGGGATCTCCCACGAAATCGACCATGTACGCCGTGCCGCGGCCGGCGCGATAGCGCTTGAAATAGAGTGGAACAACAAGGACCCGTTTTTCGACCGCGATCTCGAGAACTTCCAGCGCCTTCACAGCGAGGGCGTAGTCAGCGTAGGGACCATCGTCACTCGCGGTCAGTCCCTGAATGAAAGCCTGCATGACATCCTGTTGACCTTCGCGAAGGCCCACGACCTCACCGGCTTCGACGATCTGGCGCGGTTCGGGGTCGAGCCGACCAAGCGACAACGTGGACTCGTCGGCAAGGCCGGGCCGGATTTTCCGGCGAGCTGGGCGCGTGCGTTCGTGCGGGACAAGTTCGGAAGTGCGACCACCCATTGGGCCAAGCTCCAGGAGCGCATCGAGCGCGGCGTTGGCAATCCCTGCCCCCTGCTCCTGATCGGACTGCCCGGTGCCAGCGTCCAACAGACGACGGTTCGTGCCGGGGAAAGAGACTAAGCCGGAAATCGGAAACCCAGTTGCGACGGCGCGCAATCCGCTCTGGCGCGGGCTTCCCCGCATTGCAGCGGATGTTGCGGCTCCGCCGGACGGCCCATAGGATGCCGGCCGGCCGGGGAGAACGGGATTGCAGGTCGCGGACAGTTTTATCGTCGATGCCCCGCTGGATCGGGTGTGGTCGATGATCACCGACCCCGAAGTGGTGGGGCCGTGCATCCCGGGCTGCCAGGGAATCGAGGTGACCGGCCCGACCTCCTACAAGGCCGACATCCGCGTCGCGGTGGGGCCGATCAAGACGATATTTTCCGTCACCGTCGAGAAGACCGAGGAGCGCCCGCCCCGATTCGCGGCCTCAACCACCAAAGGCGAGGAGGGCGGACGCGCCAGCACGCTGAACGCGACCAGCACGCTCACCCTCTCCGAGGTCGAGGACGGGACCGAGATCGCCTACGCCTCGGACGTCTCGCTGTTCGGCCGGCTCGGCAAGTTCGGGCTCGGCGTGATGAAGAAGAAGGCGCGCGACATCGGCCGCACATTCGCCGAGAATTTTCGCGAGCGGGCCGAGGGGAATGCGGCGTGAGCGGCGACACGGTTCCGGAATACGCCAGGCTGTTCGTCGAGGGGCTGAAGGAGGCCGATGTCGGCGTGGTCGCCGCGCTCCCCGAATCGCTGCTCGCCAGCGTCTACCGGCTGTGCGCGGCGGACAACGCGATCCGCTACATCCAGGTCTCCAACGAGGGCGACATGCCGGGGATCTGCGCCGGCACCTATCTCGCCGGCAAGCGGGCGCTGATGATCATGGAGAACTCCGGCATCCGCCAGTGCTGCGAGCCGGTGGCGCGGCTCGCCTTCCAGCACGCGCTGCCGATGGTGATGGCGATGAGCTATCGCGGCGAATGGGGCGAGCAGAACTGGTGGGGCCACAACCACGCCCAGACCATGGCGCCGATCCTCGAAGCGCTGCGCATCCCGCACCGCCTGGTCACCGAACCGGACGAGATCAAGCCGGCGATCAAGCGCGCCTTCAAGCACGCCGACGGCAGCAACTGGCCGGTCGCGCTGGTGTTCTCGGGCAACTGCGTGGAGCGCCCCGCCTATGCAGCGGATTGACGCCTTCCGGGCGATCGCGCCGCTGATCGCGGCCGACGACCTGGTCACCACCTCGATCGGGGCGACCTGGGACGACTGGTGGAACCTGAAACCGGCCGACAACACCTTCTTCACCGGCGTCCTGGGCTCGGTAACCTCGACCGCGCTTGGCCTCGCGGTGTCGCTGCCGCATCGCCGCATCGTCGCCTTCGAGAGCGACGGCTCGATGCTGATGAACACCGGCATCCTTTGCACGCTTGGCGCCGAGCGCCCGCCCAACTTGACGGTGCTGGTGTTCGACAACGGGATTTACGAGAACATCGGCGGGCCGCCGACGCTGACCTCGCGCAACACCGACCTCGCGCGCATGGCCGACGGGGCGGGCTGCCTCAACTGCGAGACGGTGCGCGACCCGGAGACCCTGGCCGCGCGCTTCGCCGCGATGCTCGACGACGGCGAGATGGGCTATCTGGTGGCCAGGATCGAACCGGGCAAGCATCCCTGGGCGTGGGAGGACCGCAAGCCGACCGACGGCATCGAGGACAAGTACCGGTTCCTGCGCTATGTCGAACGGCTGGAAGGGGTGGTCATCCATCCCGGCGCGCCGCAGAACTGACCGTGCCGGGCGGGTTCGACGACCGGCGCCATCTCAACCTCACCGGCCCGTTCCGCGCGCTCTACCGCGCCGCCCGGGAGGCCGGGCAGGTTCCCGCCGATGACGCGCCGCAGGCCGGGGCGCCGGACCTGCCGGACCCGATCCACGCGTCGATCCGCCGCCAGGTGGAAGAGTTGCTGGCCGACACCGACATCGCACCGGAACAGCGCCGCGAGATATTCGACTCGATCGCCTGCCCGTGCTGCGGCGGCACCGGGGCGAGCTTCGCGATCGCCATCAAGCCGGCCTCGCGGGCCGGGTTTTAGGGACGCGTTTCACAAGAGCTGGGTGCCGTTCCCTCCGCCCGGCCATGACGTGGCGGGTGCCCCTCACCCCTCCGGCGGGCCGGCCCCGGCGAGGGTGGCCTTGGCGGCGCGGATCCTTTCGGACGCCTCCATGTCGACCGCCAGCGTCTGGGCGTCGCACACCACGCCGTAATCGCGGAACGCGGCCTCGGGGGTGATGTAACCCTGGCGCAAATCCCGCGCGACCGCCTCGATGGAGCGCTCCACAGGCGGGCCGAACCCGCCGCCGCCGCCGGATCTCAGCGCGAACGCCTCGCCCGCCCCGAGGCGGGCGGTGAACACCTTGGCGTTGGGAAAATCCTCGCGCCAGGCGCCGTCGCGGCGCAGCGCCACCGAATTGCCCATCGCGTCCAGCCCGCCGGAGAGCCCCCAGGGCGCGCAATGCACGCGGTCGATCTGGGTGTTGACGGTGAGCGGCGCGCGCGCCTGGACCACGTTCTCGATGCCGAGCCCGCCGCGCCGCCGCCCGGCGCCGCAGGAATCGGGGCGCAACGCATGGGCCTCGAACAGCAGCGGGTACTTCGCCTCGAGCTGCTCGACCGGGCTGTTGTGGGTGTCTCCGTCGTTCATGCAGATGGTCGCCGAGTTGCCGTCCTCCGCCTGCTTGGCGCCCCAGCCGCCGCCGGTCGGGCCGATGAAGGCGATGTAGAACTCGGACGTCGCCGGGTTGACCCCGTTCAGCATGCCGATGATCAGATCGGCGTGGTGCCCGGCGACGATGCGGTCGGGGATCGCCGGCGCCAGCGCCTTGAACACGGTGTCCACGATGGTCATCGGAAAGGTCATCCACCAGCGCATCGGCGCCGGCTTCTCGGCGCTGACCACGCGCCCCATCGGGATCACCACATCGAGGTTGCGGAAGCTGCCGTCGTTGATCGGGTAGTCGGTCGGCGAGGTCAGGCACTTGAAGGCGACCTGCGAACAGGCATACCCCGTGGTCACGCCCGAATTGTAGAACCCCTTCACCTGCTCCGAGACGTGGGAGAGGTCGACCGTCATCCTGTCGCCCTCGACGGTCACCTTCACGCGGATCGGCACCGGCTCCGCGATATCGACCCCGTCATCGTCCATGAAGGACTCGGCCTCGTAGACGCCGTCCGGGATCGCCCGCGTGCGCTCCCGCGCCGCCCGTTCGGACTGGTCCATGATCGCCGCAATGGAGTCGAGCACGGCCTCCCGCCCGTAGCGCCGGATCAGCTCGAGGAAGCGCCGTTCGCCGCTGGCGATCGCGGTCAGCTGGGCGCGCAAATCGCCCATCGCGCGGTCGGGCAGGCGCACGTTCATCCGCAGGATGTCGAGCAGGTCCTGGTTGACCACGCCGGCCCGCTGGTATTTGAGGATCGGGATCTGCAGGCCTTCCGAGTAGATGTCGGTGGTCATGCCGTCGAGCGTGCCGCCGATATCGGGCCAGTGCGCCATGCAGACCGCGAAGCCGACCAGCGCGCCGTCGTCGAAGACCGGCATCGAGAAGGTCAGATGGTTGAGGTGGCTGCCGGTGATATAGGCGTCGTTGGTCAGCAATATGTCGCCCGGCCCGATTTCGTCGCCGAAATGCCTGAGCTTGGCCTTCACCGTCTCCGCCATGCCGCGGATGAACATCGGCAGGCCGAGCCCGATCGACACCGTCTCGCCCCTGGCTGTGAACAGCCCGACGGTGAAGTCGAGCGCCTCGTAGATGATCATGTTGTAGGCGGTGCGGGTGAGGTTGGTCTTCATCTCCTCGGTGATGGCGATGACGCCGTTGCGCACCAGCTCGGTGACCACCGGGTCGGGCGAAGCACCGCTCATCGCCCGCCGGACCCCACCCGGATGCGCAGATTGCCGTATTCGTCGACGCCGAGCCCGTCGCCCGGCAGCAGCAGCGTGGTCGACGCCGCCTCCTCGATCACCGCCGGCCCGTCGAGCGTCGCGCCGGCGCCGAGATCGGCCCTGGCATAGACCGGGGTGGCGACGAAATCGCCGGTCTCGGAGAAATGGATGCGCCGGGTCTCGAACGGGGCGGGATCGGTCGTGCCGCCTTCGCCCCCCTGCACCATCGGCGGCTTGGGCAGGAGGCCGGACACCGTCGTCCTGAGGCTCACCAGCTCGGCGGGTTCGTCGGGCGCCGAGGTGCCGTAGCGGATTCCGTGCACCTCGTCGAAGCGCCGCTTGATCGCCGCCCGGTCGCCGGCGGCGAAGAGCGCGGCGGGCAGGTCGACGGTGACTGCGTGCTCCTGGCCGACATAGCGCATGTCGGCGGCGCCCCCGACGACGATCTCGGACACCCGGGCCCCGGTGGCGGCGACCGCCGCGCGGCCCTCCGCCTCCATCCCCGCGTAGAGCCGCTCGATCTCTTCCAGCGGCGCCTCGGCGAGGCGGGCGAACCAGGTGCGCACGTAGTCGTAGCGGAGGTCGGCGTGCAGCATGCCGATCGCCGAGAAATGGCCGGGGGCGGGCGGCACGACGATCTCCCGCATGCCGATCTCGCGCGCCACGGCGCTGGCGTGCAGCGGCCCGGCGCCGCCGCAGGCCACGAGGACGAACGCGCCGGCGTCCAGCCCGCGCTCGGTCGACACGCCCTTGACCGCGAACGACATCGCGGTGGCGGCGATCTGCAGCACGCCGGCGGCGGCCTCCACCGGGTCCATGCCGAGCGGATCGGCGACGCCGGACTTCATCGCCGCCATCGCTGCCCCGGTATCGAGCGCCATCGCCCCGCCGAGGAAGCGGTCGGCGGCGATCCGGCCGAGCACCAGATTGGCGTCGGTCACCGTGGGCAGGGTTCCGCCGGTGCCGTAGCAGGCCGGGCCCGGGATCGCGCCCGCGCTCTCCGGCCCGACGCGGAGCGCGCCCTGCGCGTCGGTCCGCGCGATCGACCCGCCGCCGGTGCCGACCTCGAAGATGTCCATCATCGCGATCTGCACCGGCAGGCCCTGCTCGTAGCCGCCGATCATCGCGCTGCCGGTGGTCAGCGCCTCGCCGCCATAGATCACCCCGGACTTGGCCGTCGTCCCGCCCATGTCGAAGGTGATCGCGTTTTCGATCCCCGCGGCGCGCGCCAGCGCCCGGCCGGCGATGACCCCCGCCGCCGGCCCCGATTCGAGCATGTGGACGCAGTCGTGCCGCGCCTGGGCGACGTCGTAGAGCCCGCCGGTCGACTGCACGACAAGGAACGCGCCGGGGAAGGATTCGGCCTCCAGACGGGCGCCGATCTCGCCCAGATAGCGCCTGACGCCCGGGCCGATATAGGCGTTGGCGGCGACCGTCGAGCAGCGCTCGAACTCGCGGTATTCCTGCGATAGCTCATAGGACGCGGTGACGAACGCCCCGGGCAGGCAGGATTCGAGGATCGCCTTGGCGCGCTTCTCGTGGTCGGGGTTGCGGTAGCTGTGCAGCAGCAGGATCGCCACCGCCTCGACATCGAGCCCGGCCAGGCGTTCGCCGAGCGCGCGCACCTCGTCCTCGTCGAGCGGGGTCAGCGCCTCGCCCTCGGCGAGCATCCGCTCGTCGAGCTCGAAGCACATCGCGCGCTCGATCAGCGGGCGGTGCTTCTTGAAGAACAGATTGTAGGAATCCGGCCGGTTGACCCGGCCGATCTCGTAGATGTCGCGGAACCCCTTGGTGATCACCAGCGCGGCGCGCGCGCCGGTGCGCTCCAGCATGGTGTTGATGGCGATCGTCGAGCCGTGCAGGAACAGCGCGGCGTCGGAGAACGCGATCCCGGCGCGCTCCACCCCGGCGGCGATGCCGTCCACCAGATGCGCCGGGGTCGACAGCGCCTTGCCGAGCCGGAGCGCGCCGCTCGCCGGGTCGAAGGCGGCGATGTCGGTAAACGTGCCGCCGATATCGGCGGCGAGCCTGAGCCCGCCGGGAAGTTCCGGTTCCGCCATATGTGGTCCGGGTGAGAGAAATCCGTGCGGGCGCGACTATCGAAACGCCCGCGGGCCGAGTCAACCGGAGGCCGGCGGCGCCTGACGCTCCCCCCGCAGCATCCGGACGATGCCCGAGAAGTCCGAGCCCTCCTCGCCGTCGGCGCAGTACTGCTCGTAGAGGGCGGCGGCGTGGCTGCCGAGCGGGGTGTTGGCGCCGTTCGCCTGGGCGGCGCCGCGCGCGAGCCGGAGGTCCTTGAGCATCATCGCCGCGGTGAACCCCGCCCGGTAGTCCCGGTTGGCGGGGGACGACGGCACCGGCCCCGGCACCGGGCAGTAGTTGGTGAGCGACCAGCACTGCCCCGACGCGGTCGACACGATGTCGAACAGGGTCTGGGCGTCGAGCCCGACCCGCTCGGCGAGGGTGAACGCTTCCGACACCGCGATCATCGAGACCCCGAGCACCATGTTGTTGCACATCTTCGCCGCCTGGCCGTTGCCCGGCCCGCCGGCGTGCACGATGTTGCGCCCCATCGCCGCCATCAGGGGCTCGCCCCGGGCGGCGGCGTCCGCGCTGCCGCCGACCATGAAGGTGAGCGTGCCCGCCTCGGCCCCGCCGACCCCGCCGGAGACCGGGGCGTCCAGCATCGCGAAGCCGCTGTCCCGCGCCTCCTCGTGGACCGCGCGCGCGGTCTCGAGGTCGATGGTCGAGCAGTCGACCAGCAGCGTGCCGCTTTCCGCCGAAGCCAGCAGCCCGCCCGGCCCGCAATAGACCGCGCGCACGTCGTCGCCGGCCGGCAGCATGGTGAACACCGCCCCGGCGCCCGCCGCCGCCGCGGCCAGGTCGCCCGCCATCGGGATCCCCGCCGCCTCCGCGGCCGCGCGCGCCGGCGCCGCCACGTCGAAGCCGCGCACCGCGTGGCCGGCCGCGATCAGCCGTCCTGCCATGGGACGGCCCATATTGCCGAGCCCGACGAAACCGATTTCCGCCATGTTTTCTCCCCCGGAGTCAGTCGAAGGCGAGCTCGCGCTCGACCGGCGCGAAGCAGCGTTCGACATCCGCTTCGCCGACATCCTCGAGCCGCGCCGGGTCCCAGCGCGGCTTGCGGTCCTTGTCGATCACCGCCGCGCGGATGCCCTCGAAGAAGTCGTGCCCGGCGAGGAAGGCGCGGGCCATGCGGTACTCGCGGCGCATGACGGATTCGAAATCGAGCCCGTCGCCGCCGCGCAGCTGGCGGTGGGTGACCAGCATGCTGGTCGGCGATTTGGTGCGCAGCGTGTCCGCCGCCTCGATGGCAAAATAGCCGTCCTCGGCTTCGAGCGCGTCCATGATCCCGGGCACCGTCTCGGCCGAGAAGCAGCGGTCGATCACCCTCGCATGCTCGCGGAGCTGCACCGGCCCGGGATTTTCCGCGAACTCCGCAAGCACGGCATCGACCGCCGCTTCGCCCGCCGACAGGTCGGACGCGGCGAGGCGTTCGACGAAACCCGGCAGCTGCGCGCTCGGCACGTAGTGGGTGCCGATGCGGGCGTGGATCGCGTCCGCCGCCTTGAGCCGGGCGCCGGTGAGCGCGAGATACATGCCGAGCTCGCCCGGCGCGCGCGGCAGGAACTCGGTCGCCCCGACATCGGGAAACAGCCCGATGCCGCATTCCGGCATGGCGAACATCGTGCGCTCGGTCATCACCCGGTGCGATCCGTGGACCGATATGCCGACCCCGCCGCCCATCGCGATGCCGTCGACCAGCGCGACATAGGGTTTTGGGAACTCGTGCACCGCGTGGTCGAGCCGGTATTCGTGCCAGAAGAAGGTGGCGGCCGCGCCGTCGCCGGCGCGATGGGATTCGTAGAGCGCGCGAATGTCGCCACCGGCGCAGAACGCGCGCTCGCCGGCGCCCGACACCACGACGGCGCCGATCGCAGGCTCCTCCGCCCATTCGAGCAGGCGGGCGCGGAAGGCGATGCACATCTCCCTTGTGAGCGCGTTGAAGGTGGCGGGCGCGTTGAGTTCCACCCGCCCGATCGCGCCCTCGACGGCGAAGGCGATGTCCGCCGTCATCCGCCGTCGGCCAGCAGACGCCGGGCGATGACGACCCGCATGATCTCGTTGGTCCCTTCGAGGATCTGGTGAACCCGCAGATCGCGCAGATAGCGCTCGATCGCGTGGTCGCGAAGATAGCCGTACCCGCCGTGCAGTTGCAGGGCCTCGTTGCACACCTCGAACCCGGCATCGGTGGCGAGCCGCTTGGCCATCGCGCAGCGGAGCGTGGCGTCCGCCTCGCCGGCATCGATCGCCGCCGCCGCGCGCCACACCATCAGCCTCGCCGATTCGAGCGCCGTCGCCATGTCGGCGAGCTTGAACCGGGTCGCTTGGAAGTCGGCGATGGCGCGGCCGAACTGCCGGCGCTCGCCGACATAGATCCGCGCCGCCTCGTAGCACGCCCGGGCGCCGCCGATCGAGCACGCGCCGATATTGATCCGCCCGCCGTCGAGCCCCGCCATGGCGATGCGGAACCCCTCCCCCTCCGCGCCGATGCGGTTGGCGACCGGCACGTGGCAATCGTCGAAATAGACCATCGCGGTGGGCTGGGAATGCCAACCTAGCTTCTTCTCCTGCTCGCCGAAGGAGAGCCCTCGCGTACCGGCCTCGACGCCGATGCAGGAGATCCCGCCCGGACCGTCTGTGCCGGTGCGCGCCATGGTGACGTAGAGGTCGGCGCTGCCCGCCCCCGAGATGAACGCCTTGGCGCCGTTGAGCACGTAGTCGTCGCCGTCGCGCTCGGCCCGCGTGGTCAGCGAGGCGGCGTCCGACCCGCTGCCGGGTTCGGTCAGGCAGTAGCTCGCGAACCAGTCCATCGAATTGAGTTTGGGCAGCCACGCAAGGCGCCGGTCGGCGGCGGCGAAGGCGTCTATCATCCAGGCGGCCATGTTGTGGATCGAGATATAGGCCGCCGTCGAGGTGCAGCCGGCGGCCAGCTCCTCCAGCACGATCGCCGCGTCGAGCCGACGGCAGGCCGAGCCGCCGACATCCTCGCCGACATAGAGCCCGGCGAAGCCGAGCGCGGCGGCCTGGCGCAGCGTATCGACCGGAAAGGTCGAGTCCTCGTCCCAGGCCGCCGCGTTCGGCGCCAGCTCGCCCTCGGCGAAGGCCCGCGCGGCCTCGCGGAACTGCTGCTGCTCCTCGGAAAGCCCGAATTCCATCGCCCCTCCGGCGGCGGACCCTAGAGCAAATCGGGCTTGTGCGGAACCGGCCCGGATTCAGGGCCAGCCACGGGGCAAGGCGGCGATCCGGGACATCAATTTGCGCCAACGCCGGCGCCTGCGCTGGCGGTTTCGCCGAAGCGTGGCCGGCGGAACGCCGGGGCGCCAGAGGAGATAGGCGAACACCGCCAGGTTGAGCGGCGGAAGGACCGCAAGATAGGCGATCGCCCTGCCATGCCCGGCATCCCGGGCGCGCTGCACGACGCTCTCGTAGAAGTGATATATGAAGTACAGGCAGGGGCAGAGCACGAGCAGGGAGAAGAGCGTAATCACCGCCAGCCAGAATCTGCGGAGATCGCTTCCCGCCAGGAAGCCCATGACCTGCACCAGGACGAGCAGCGAGATCGCATACCCCGCCAGCCAAAAGGCGAACGCTACTCTGCCTATCGTGTCATAGCCGTCCTCGCGAAAGACCGCGACCGCGGGCGGTATCAGCAGGATTTCGAAAACGAAGCCCGGGTGGTCGGCGATGTAGTCGAAGAACGCTTCCATCGACGGCATCTCCCAGCATCGGATGACTATCTTGACGCGAATTGAAGTTAAAGAACACAACATGAACGTGCAATCCCCTCTTTCGAGCCCCGCGCCTCGGCCTTCGCTCCCGGGGCGCTTTCCTCGTCCCGCCCGGACCGGTATATGACTGCGGACAGCCGGGCGCGGTCGCGGCCGGCATCGTGGCGGGATCGAGGAGGCGGAATCGGATGCGCTATGAAGCGCCGGCGTCACTGGACGCGGCGACCAGGCTGCTGGCGGATGCCGGCGGCGCGGCGAGGGTGCTGGCGGGCGGCACCGATCTGTTGATCCAGATGCGCGCCGACCTCGTCGAGCCGACGGTGCTGGTCGACGTCAAGAACATCGCCGAGATGCGCGAGATCGCCGAGGAGGGCGGCCGGTTCCGCCTCGGCGCCGCGGTCACCGGCATGGAGATCATGGAGCATGAGGGCTTCAACGCCGCCTGGCCCGGGATCGTCGACGGCGCCAAGCTGATCGGCTCGATCCAGATCCGCGGCCGGGCGACGCTCGGCGGCAATCTGTGCAACGCATCGCCCGCCGCCGACAGCGTGCCGGCGCTGATCGCGGCCGACGCGATCGCACGGATAATCGGCCCGGACGGGCGGCGCGCGGCGCCGGTGGAGGACATCGCGACCGCGCCCGGCCGGACCTCGCTGGCCGCCGGCGAGATCGTGGTCTCCTTCGACCTGCCGGAACGCGAGCCGCGCTCGGGCGATGCCTATCTGCGCTTCACCCCGCGCACCGAGATGGACATCGCGGTGGTCGGCGTCGGCGTCAACCTCGCCCTCGACGAGGCGGGGATGTGCGTCGCCGCCCGGGTCGCGCTCGGCGCGGTCGCCGAACGCGCGCTGCTGGTGGACGAGGCCGCCGCCGCGCTGATCGGAACCCGGGTCGACGATGCCGCGCTCGCCGCACTGTCGGCGGCCGCCTCGGCCGCCTGCCGGCCGATCGACGACAAGCGGGGCACCAAGGAATTCAGGATCGAGGTCGCGGGCGTTCTCGCCGAACGGGCGGCCCGGATCGCGCTCGAACGGGCGGAGCAAGGATGATGGCGCGCTACCACGTGACGACGACGGTCAACGGCGACGAGGTCGATTTCCTCTGCGAGAGCGACCAGACGCTGCTCTCGGTGCTGCGCGACGAGCTCGTAATGACCGGCACCAAGGAAGGCTGCGGCACGGGCGATTGCGGCGCCTGCTCGGTCACCGTGGACGGGCGGCTGATGTGCTCCTGCCTGGTGCTCGGCGTCGAGGTCGACGGCAAGGAGGTCGAGACCATCGAGGGCATGGCCGATGGCGAGGCGCTGCACCCGCTGCAGCAGAAATTCCTCGAACACGCCGCCCTGCAATGCGGCATCTGCACCCCGGGTCTGCTGGTCGCGTCGCGGGCGCTGCTGGAGCGCAACCCGGACCCGACCGAGACCGAAATCCGCTACTGGCTCGCCGGCAATCTCTGCCGCTGCACCGGCTATCACAAGATCGTCGAGGCGGTGGCCGACGCGGCCCGCGAGATGAGGGAGGTCTGACCATGGCGACGATGCTCAAATACGAGGACAAGGATCTCAAGGTCGTCGGCACCCGGCCGATCCGCCCCGACGGGGTCGACAAGGTGACGGGCCGGGCCCGCTACGGCGCCGACGTCAACCTGCCGGGCCAGATCTACGGCCGCGTGGTCCGCAGCCCGCACGCCCATGCGCGGGTGCTCGCCATCCGCACCGACAAGGCCGAAGCGCTCAAGGGCGTCAAGGCGGTGGTCACGCGCGACGATTTCCCGGAGATGCCGGTCGAGTACGCCGCCGCGGGCGAGCTGATCGTCAATTTCCGCGACGTGACCCGCAACATGATGGCGCGCGAGAAGGTGCTCTATGACGGCCACCCGGTGGCCGCCGTCGCCGCCACCTCGGAGGCGATCGCGCGCCGCGCGGCCAGGCTGATCGAGGTCGATTACGAGGTGCTGCCGCATGTCATCGACCCGGTCGAGGCGATGGCCGACGACGCGCCGCTGCTGCACGAGGAGCAGATGACCGAGGGGCTCGATCCGGCGCCCGAAAAGCCCTCCAACCTCGCCAAGGTGGTCTCCTTCGCCAAGGGCGACGTGGAGCAGGGCTTCGCCGAGGCCGATCTGGTCATCGAGCGCGAGTTCAACACCAAGCCCGTCCACCAGGGCTATATCGAGCCGCAGGCCTCGATCGCGAGCTACACCGAGGACGGCCAGGTCGAGCTTTATACCGCCACCCAGGGCCATTTCGTCATCCGCGCGCAATGCGCCAAGCTGCTGCAGATGGACATCTCCAAGATCCGCGTGATCCCGACCGAGCTCGGCGGCGGGTTCGGCGGCAAGAACAACGTCTATCTCGAGCCGCTCGCCATCGTGATGTCGAAAAAGTCCAATCGCCCGGTCAAGATGACGATGAGCCGGGAGGACGTGTTCCGCTCGACCGGCCCGACCTCGGGCGCGCATACGCGGATCAAGATCGGCTGCCGCAAGGACGGGCGGATCACCGCCGCCGAGGCCGAGCTCGACTTCCAGGCCGGCGCCTTCGCCGGCTCCTCGGTGCCGATGGCCGCGATGTGCACGTTTACCCGCTACGACCTCGACAACGTCAGGGTGCGGGGCAACGACATCACCGTGAACCGGCCCAAGGTCGCCGCCTATCGCGCGCCGGGCGCGCCGATATCGATCTTCGGCGTCGAGAGCATCCTGGACGAGATGTCGCGCGAGCTCGGCATCGACCCGATCGAGATCCGCCTGAAGAACGCCGCCAGGCAGGGCACCCAGACCTATTACGGCCCGACCTTCGGACCCATCGGCTACGAGGAGACGCTGAACCGGGCGCGGCAGCACCCGCATCTCCAGGAGAAGCTCGGCCCCGACCAGGGGCGCGGTATCGCGACCGGGTTCTGGTTCAATATCGGCAAGGAAACCACCACCACGCTCAACGTCAACGAGGACGGCAGCGTGACCGTGATCCTCGGCACCATCGACGTCGCCGGCGGGTCGCGCGCGGCGATGGCGATGATGGTGGCCGAGGAGCTCGGCATCGACGTCGACAAGGTGCGTCCGCAGATCGGCGACACCCAGACGCTCGGCTTCAACTTCGTCACCGCCGGCAGCCGCGGCACCTTCGCGAGCGGCATTGCGGTGACCGTGGCCGCGCGCAAGGCGATCGACGTGATGCGCGAGCGCGCCGCGCAAATGTGGGACGTGCCGGTCGACGGGGTGGTCTGGGAGGACGGCCATGCCCGCCCGGCGAGCTCCAATGTCGGCGAGTTCGAGCCGCTCTCCATCGTCGAGATCGCCCGCAAGTCCGGGATGACCGGCGGCCCCATCGCGGGGCATGCGGAAATCACCGCCGAGGGCGCGGGGCCGGGCTTCGGCACCCATATCGTCGACGTCGAGGTCGACCGCAGGACCGGGCTGGTCAAGATCCTGCGCTACACCGTGATCCAGGACACCGGCAAGGCGATCCACCCGGCCTATGTCGAGGGCCAGTTCCAGGGCGGCGCGGTGCAGGGGATCGGCTGGGCGCTCAACGAGGAGTACATCTACGACGCGGACGGCAGGCTGCAGAACCCGGGCTTCCTCGACTACCGTGTGCCGGTCGCCTCGGACGTGCCGTTCATCGGCACCGACATCGTCGAGGTGCCCAACCCTAACCACCCCTACGGCGTGCGCGGCATCGGCGAGGTGCCGATCATCCCGCCGATCGCGGCGATCTCGAACGCGATCCACGACGCCATCGGCATAAGGCTGCGCGAACAGCCGATGTCGCCGCCCAAGGTGCTCAAGGCGATCCGCGAGGCGTCGAACGGCGCGGGGTGAGGCGGGGTCGAAGCGCCGTCAGGAGACGTTCTCGACCGACAGCTCGACGGCGCGCAGGAAGTCGCGGGCCGACGAGCGCGGGCTCATCAGCAGGAAGCTGTCCGCGCCGTCGCGCAGAATTATCGCCGCGAGATGCTCCATCGCGGTGCGCGCCACCCGGCCTTGCGGGAAGCGCGACTCGTCGAGATCGAGGGGGCAGATGCGTTCCAGCGCGGCACGGACGCCGGCGCCGGCGATGCGCAGCATGGCCCAGCTGTCGGACTGGTCGGTGACGTAGGCGGCCGCCCCGAGAGCGGCCGAGACGGTCTCTGCCGCGCGGTCCGGGTCGGGCGGCTCGAACAGGACGAACACCTGATCCGGCTGCATGCCGAGAATCCGCGCGGCCTGCCTGTCGCCGAGGGTGAAAGCGCCGGTCGCCGGCCGCGCCGCGCCGAACCCTTCGGCGAGCGCGGCGGCGAAGGCGGCATCCCCGCCCCGGGGCACCGCCGCCGACACCAGGGCCAGGCCGGCGATCTCGGCCAGGGCGACGGTCCCGATCGTCCTCCGGTAGCCGTCGAGCGGGAAACGGGAGGTGAGCGCCGCCTCAGCCACGGAGCCGCTCCCCGTCGGGATCGTAGAAATGCGGAGAGACGATCTCGACCGGGACGTCGGTGCCGCGCATGGCGTCCCAGGCCCGGACCGTCTCGCCGATACGGGCGGTCCCCCGCTCGATGAAGCCGAGGCCGATCGACGATCGCAGCATCGGCGAGTAGGCGACCGACGTCATCCATCCCTGGTCGTTCGCGGTTTCCGCCGCCTCGCCATGGGCCAGGAAATGGGCGCCGGCGGCGAGCTCCCGCCCGGGATCGACCGGCTTGAAGCCCATCATCTCCAGCCCGTCCTCGCGGTTCATCTCCGGCCGTTCGGACAGCACGTTGCCGATGCAGTCCTTGGTCTTCGACACCATGCGCTGCAGGCCCAGCATGCGCGCCGTGGTCTGGCCGTTGAGCTCGTTGCCCGCCGCGTGGCCCTTCTCGATCCGCATGACCCCGAGCGCCTCGGTGCCGTAGGCGGTCGCCCCGAACTCCTCGCCGGCCGCCACCAGCGCTTCCATCAGGGCTTCGCCGTAGCGCGCGGGCACGGCGATCTCGTAGGCCAGCTCGCCCGAGAACGAGATGCGGAAAAGCCGTGCCGGGGTGCCGCCGCACACGCCGATCTCGCCGCACGCCATGAAGGGGAAGGCCTCGTTGGAGATATCGTGTCCGGGATCGACGATCTTCTCCAGCAGCCTGCGGGCGTTGGGGCCGGCGACGGCGAACTGCGCCCATTGCTCGGTCGCCGAGATCAGATGGACGTCGAGGCCCGGCCACAGGCACTGGCGGGCGAACTCCATGTTGCGGAACACCAGGACGGCGTTCGCCGTGGTCGTCGTCATGACGAAATGGTTCTCGCCGAGCCGCGCCGTCGTGCCGTCGTCATAGGCGAAGCCGTCCTCGCGCAGCATCAGCCCGTAGCGCACCTTGCCGACCGCGAGCCGGGCGAAGCCGTTGGCGTAGATCCGGTTGAGAAAGTCCTGCGCGTCGCGCCCCTGGATGTCGATCTTGCCGAGCGTCGTGACGTCGCAGATGCCGACCGAGCCGCGGGTCTGCGTCACCTCCCGGTCGACCGACTGCCGCCAATGGGTCTCGCCGGGCAGCGGGAACCATTGGGCGCGCAGCCAGGCGCCGGCCTCGACGAAGACGGCGCCCCGCCGTTCCGCCCAGCCGTGGCTCGGGGTCAGCCGGGTCGGCCGGAAGTCGCGGCCGCGCGAGCGCCCGCCGAAGGCCGCGATCGGCACCGGCGCGTAAGGCGGGCGGAACACGGTCGTCCCGGTCTCGGCGATGCTCCGCCCGGTCCGTTCGGCCATGACGGCGAGCCCCGGCACGTTGGCGGTCCTGCCCTGGTCGGTCGCCATGCCGAGGGTGGTGTAGCGCTTCAAATGCTCGACCGAGCGGAAGCCTTCGCGATGCGCCTGCACCACGTCCTTGACCGTCACGTCGTTCTGCAGGTCGAGCCACGCCCGGCCCCTGCCCTCGCGGACGTGCCAGAAGGGCGCGATGTCGCTCGCCTCGTCGCTCGCGCAAGGCGGATCGCCCGCGGCAGGAGGAATGCCGAGCGCGCCCAGCGCATCGATCGCCGCCCGGTGCCCTTCGGCGAGCGCGGCCGCGGTCGTCAGGCTGCCGCGAGCCGCGCCGGCGACGCTCAGCCCCGCCGGCAGCCCACCGCCCGGCACGAAAGCGGCGATGTTTTCGTCCCAGACCGGCTTGCCGCCGTGATGACAGGTCAGGTGGACGTTCGGGTTCCAGCCGCCGGAGACCGCGAGGCAATCCAGCGCGATCCTTTCGCCGGTCGCCAGCTTCACGCCCTTCAAGCCCTGGCGGCCCCTTGTCGCGGTCACGCGGCCGCCCATCACGATCCGGGCGCCCGGGACCTCGACGACGGGCTCGCGGTCCCGCACGTCGACGATCGCCGCGATCGGGACACCCTTCGCGGCGAGATCGGCCGCGCCGCGCCAGCCGTCGTCGTTGTTGACGAACAGGCCGACACGGCGGCCCGCGCCGACCGCGAACCGGTTGGCGAAGGCGCGCACCGCCCCGGCCAGCATGATCCCCGGGCGGTCGTTGCCGGCGAAGGCGATCGGCCGCTCGGTGGCGCCCGCGCACAGCACGGCCCGCCCGGTGCAGACCCGCCAGAGAACCTGGCGCGGCTTGCCGCCGCCGGCCGGCAGGTGGTCGGTGCGGCGTTCCAGCGCGCCGTAGATGCCGTGGTCGTAGGCGCCGAAAACCGTGGTCCGCGGCATCAGCCGGACCCTTTCCATGGCCGCCAGCTCGCGCACCGCCTCCCGCGCCCAGTCCGCGCCGGGCCGGCCCTCCACCTCATGGGTTTCCGCGTTCAGCCGGCCGCCCATGACGAAATCCTCGTCGGCCAGGATGACGCGCGCACCGCCGCGCCCGGCGGCGAGCGCGGCGGCGAGACCGGCCGGGCCGGCGCCCACGACCAGCAGGTCGCAATGCAGGAAACCCTTGTCGTAGCCATCCGGATCCGCCGCGCCCGACAGCCGGCCGAGACCGGCGGCCGCGCGAATCGCCGGCTCGTAGACCCGTTCCCAGAAGGATTTCGGCCACATGAAGGTCTTGTAGTAGAAGCCGGCCGACAGGAAGGGCGCGAGCAGGTCGTTGACCGCCATCAGGTCGTGGCGCAGCGAGCCGCGGTAATTCTGGCTGCGCGCCTCCAGCCCGTCGAACAGCTCGGCCACCGTCGCCCGCGTATTGGGCTCCCGGTACGCGCCGCCGCGCAGCTCGACCAGCGCGTTGGGTTCCTCCGGGCCGGCCGCGAAGACGCCGCGCGGGCGGTGGTACTTGAAACTCCGGCCGACCAGCCGGACCCCGTTGGCGAGCAGCGCCGAGGCCAGGGTATCGCCGGGATGGCCGGTCAGCCTGCGGCCGTCGAAGCGGAAGGCGAGGCTTCGGCCGCGGTCGATCGCGCCGCCGTCCAGCCGGAACGGGCCGCTCACCGGTCCCGCCCCCTTGCGAGCGCGACATCGCGCGCCAGCTCGACCCGGACGATCTCGTGGGTCAGCGTGTCGCGGGTCACCACGAGCCAGGACCGGTCGCCCTGTTCGTGAAACCACAGCTCGCGGTGCTCGCCGGCCGGGTTGTCCCGCAGATGGAGATAGTCGTCGAACCGCCGCGCCGCGTCCCCGGCCTGCCAGTCCGGCCGGTCGATCAGCCCGGCATCGCCGAGATAGACGAACTCCGCCGCATCGCGCGGGCCGAGGAGCGGATGGTCGATGATCACGCCGTTCTCCGCTAGTGCAGGTTGGGCTGGGCGCCGGCGCCGTTCTCGTCGATCACGGCGCCGGTGGCGAAACGGTCCAGCCGCATCGCGGCCGCGGCGGGGTGCGGCGCGCCGGTCGCGACCAGATGGGCGAGGCAGTAGCCGCCCGCCGGGATCGCCTTGAAGCCGCCATAGCACCAGCCGCCGGTGAAATAGAGGCCGTCGACCGGCGTCCCGTCGATGAACGGCGAGCCGTCCATCGACATGTCGACCACGCCGCCCCACATGCGCAGCACCCGCGCCCGCCCGATCGCCGGCATCAGCGCCATGCCGCCCTCGCAGACATCCTCCACGGTCGGCAGATTGCCCCGCTGGGCGTAGGAGTTGTAGCCGTCGAGATCGCCGCCGAACACGATCCCGCCCTTGTCCGACTGGCAGACGTAGAAATGCCCCGCCCCGAAGGTGATGGCGCCGTCGATGACCGGTTTCAGCCCCTCGGTCACGCAGGCCTGCAGGACATGGCTTTCGATCGGCAGGCGCAGCCCGGCGAGCCCCATCACGCGGCCGGACGAACCGGCGACGCAGACCGCCACCCGGTTCGCGCCGATGGCCCCGCGCGTCGTCTCGACGCCCCGGCACACCCCGCCCCGGATATCGAAGCCGGTGACTTCGCAGTTCTGGATCAGGTCGACGCCGCGCCGGTCGGCGCCTCGGGCATAGCCCCAGACGACGGCGTCGTGCCGCGCCGTGCCGCCGCGCTTCTGCCACAGCCCGCCCTTGATCGGGAAGCGCTCGTTGTCGAAGTCGAAGACGGGGAATTTGCGTTGCAGCGCCTCGCGGTCGAGCAGCACCGCGTCGATCCCCGCCAGCGCCATGGCGTTGCCGCGCCGGGCGGCGGCGTCGCGCTGGGGATCGTTGTGGAACAGGTTGACGATCCCGCGCTGCGAGACCATGGCGTTGTAGTTGAGCTCCCGTTCGAGGCCTTCCCACAGCTTCATCGAAAATTCGTAGAACGCCTGGTTGCCGGGCAGCAGGTAGTTGGAGCGGATGATCGTCGTGTTGCGCCCGGCATTGCCGGAGCCCAGCCAGCCCTTTTCCAGCACCGCCACGTCGGTCAGGCCATGTGCCTTCGCCAGGTAATAGGCCGTGGCGACGCCGTGCCCGCCGCCGCCCACGACGACGATGTCGTAGCGCTGTTTCGGCTGCGGCTCGCGCCAGAGCGGCTTCCAGCCGCGGTTGCCGGTCAGGCCTTGCCTGAGGATTTGCAGGGCGGAATATCGCATCGCATCGTCCGTTGACCCGTCGATTGATGCGCCGGAGGATGCGCCGATGCTTTCCTGAAAAGGACGTCTGATTTAATATTGCAGACATGCCCGAGCCGAACCCGGTCGACCGCCGAATCGCCTTCGTACTGGTCGAAGGGTTCGCCCTGATGTCGTTCGCGGCGGTGACCGAACCCCTGCGCGCGGCCAACCTGCTGGCCGGCAAACGCTTATACGGGTCCTTCTTCTTCGCCGCCGGAGCCGGGACTTCGAAAATCCTGAACAGCTCGTCCGCGGCCTCGGTTGCGGTGGCGGAGCTGGGCGAAGCCGGCGGCGATTTCGACCTCGCCTTCGTCGTCGCCGGGGGCGATCCGGTCGGCTTCCGGGACGACCGGGTGTTCCAGTGGCTGCGGCGCCAGGCCCGGCACGGTTGCGTGCTCGGCGGGGTGTCCGGCGGGCCGGCGGTGCTGGCCAATGCCGGCGTCATGCAGAACCGGCGGATGACGCTGCACTGGGAACATGCGGCCGCCCTGGAGGAGCGTCATCCCGGGCTGCTCCTGGAACGGACCCTTTATGTCGTGGACCGGGATCGCATGACCTGCGCCGGCGGAACGGCGCCGCTCGACATGATGCATGCCCTGATCGCCGAGCATCACGGCACGGATTTTGCCCGCCGGGTCAGCGACTGGTTCATGCATACCGACGTGCGCCCCGCCGGCGGTCCGCAGCGGGCCGGGCTGGCGCAGCGCTACGGCACCAACCGTCACGCCGTCCTCGCCGCCATCGAGATCATGGAAAACCATATCGCCGACCCGCTCCCGCTGTCGGATCTGGCCCAGCTCGTCGGCGTGAGCGCGCGCCACCTGAACCGCCAGTTCGGCGCCGGGCTGGGCCGCAGCGCCGGCGCCTTCTACCGCGACCTGCGGCTCGACAAGTCGCGCGAGCTGCTGCGCCAGACCGACCTGCCGGTCCTCGAAATCGCGATCGCGACCGGCTTCTCCGGCGCCGCCCATTTCGCGACCGCCTACGGAAGGCGGTTCGGCGAGGCCCCGTCGCGCCATCGCCTGGAGCCGGTCCGCCGCAACTGACTGTTGCGTCTGCGGAATCCGGTTCCGATCCGCTTGCGACCAAGAATGTTGATGCGTTTTCCGGAAAGCGTCATGCTGCACGGGCGTGGACAGGCGCCGGCCGGCCGGGCCGGGCGCCATGGACAACCGTTCGAGCTTCCGGGGAGTCAGAGTCATGGAAGGCAACCTCAATGCCGTTACGACGGTATTCACGGAGTTCTACTACTGGGCGACGATCCCGCTGATGTTCTTCATCCATATCGGATTCTGCATGTACGAAGTCGGCGCCAGCCGGCGGCGCAATCACATGCACACGCTGATGAAGAACACGATGCTGATCCCGCTGGTGACGATCACGTTCTTCTTCTTCGGCTGGTGGCTCTACTGGGCCATGCCGAACGGCCCCTGGATCACCGGCGGGCTCGAGCTCGAGACCGCCGCGGCGAACACGGCCTGGTCGGAGACCATGGGCCCGAACGCCGGCGACCGCATCACCGGCGTGTTCTGGGCCGCCTTCCTGCTGTTCTCCTGGACGGCGGCGTCCATCGTCTCGGGCTCGGTGATCGAGCGGATCAACTCCGGCGCGTTCTGGATCCTCGCGGTGGTGATCGGATCGGTCGCCTGGATCATCGACGCCGCCTGGGGCTGGCATTACGGCGGATGGATGGTGCAGGTGCTGGGCTATCACGATGCCTACGCATCGGGCGTCATTCACGCGATCGCCGGAGGCTTCGCGCTCGGCATCCTGTTCGTGCTGGGACCCCGGCTCGGCAAGTTCGCCAAGGACGGCACGCCAAGGGACATCAACCCGCACAACCCGTGGATGGTGTGTCTCGGCCTGTTCTTCATCTATGCCGGCTTCTGGGGCTTCTACGTGGCGTGCAACGTGCCGCTCATCGGGCCGGACGGAATCGGCGGCCAGATCACCGGCGACACCTGGACGGCGACGACCATCTACCTGACGCCGACCACGCTCGGCGCCATCACGGTGAACTTCCTGATGTCGCTTTCGGGCGGTCTGCTGGTCGGTTACCTGGTGTCCGGGGGCAATGGCTTCTGGACCTATTCGGGCGGCCTCGCCGGCATCATCACGGCATCGGCGGGCAACGACCTGTACCACCCGATCCAGGCGATGATCATCGCCGGCGCGGGCACCTATATCGCCTACAAGATGCACCACTGGGTGGAGCGCAAGTACAAGATCGACGACGCGGTGGGCGCCGTGGCGGTGCACGGCTATGCCGGCTTCGCCGGGCTGGTGATCTGCGGCTTCGTCCTCTGGGGCCACCCGAGCTCGCCCTATGAGGGCTATGCCACGATCAACCCGCTCGGCCAGTTCGTGGGCGCGATCATCATGTTCTTCGTGCTCGGATTCATACCGGGCTGGGTCGTCGCCAAGATCCTCGCGGCGGCGGGCATGCTGCGCATCCCCAAACAGGTCGAGCTGCTCGGGCTGGATTTCCCGACCAACGAGCAGGAAAGCGCGGCCGCGGCCGAGGTTCGCGCCACGGAAAAGGAAGCCGCGGCCTGACCGGCCGGCCGGAACCGGAGAGGAGATCGAAGCATGTCAACCACTGGCATCGAGAACTGGGCGGTCGACCTGAAGGACGTCGGCGCCATCTACCCCTTCCAGGGCGCGGAAGTGCTCTTCCTGATCGTCGGCGTGGTCCTGTGGCTCGGCTGGCACGTGTTGCAGATCAGGGCGGAGAAGCGGGAATACGAGGAGATCATCCGCGAGCACGGCGACGCGGCCACGATCGGGCGCGCCCTGGACGGCGAGTAGCCGCATGACTCAGCCCCCGCCGGCCTGCCGGCGGGGGCGCGGTCAGCTCCAGGGGAACGGGCTGTTGCTCGTCGGGTGCAGCCTGCCTTCGGCGTAGCGGCTGAAGCGGAACGGCTCGAGCAGCGCCTGCTTCTCGCCCATCATCTCGTCGGCCACCAGGTGGCCGACGCCGATCATCTTGAAGCCGTGATTGCTGTCGGCGACGATGTGGACGTTCTCGCAGAACGTGTCGAAGATCGGAAAGCTGTCCGGCGTGAAACAGCCGAGCCCGCCGGAGGGCTCCTTGCGGAACTTGCCGATCTGGCCGGAGAAGCGTTCCTGGCAGAAGGCGAGCGCCGAGCACCACATATGGGCGAAATCGTCGCCGACGATGAATTCCGGCGATTCCGGGCCGTAGGGATCGATCGCCACGTCGTCCGCCGGTGTCCTGACCTCATAGGGCATGGCGCCGCCCTGGACGCCGCCGAAGTGGAAATCCGGCTTGTAGTAGATGCCCCACGGCTCCTCGGCGATCAGCGATCCGTCGACGTCGGAGTGGAGCGGCGCATCGGTGTCGACATGGATGACCGGCGGCATGCCGCCGTCGTTCAGCCTCTGCAGGTCGGGATCGACGCCGATGACGCCCTCTTCCAGGCACCAGTAGCGCCAGGTCGGGATGCCGTCATGCATGAGGCCGTCGGCGCCCTTGATAGAAACCTCCCGGGGCAGGTCGAGCATGTCCCAGATCGTCTTGACCCACGGCCCGACCGCGACCACCACCTGGTCGCACTTGATGGTTCCCCGGTCGGTGACCACGCCGGTGACCGCGTCGGAATTGCTGCCGCGCTCGAAGCCGGTCACCTCCACGCCGGTCATGATCCGCACCCCGTGGGCTTCGGCCTTGCCGGCCAGGCCGTAGACGGATGCGGTGTTGTTGGCGTATCCGCCCTTCTTCTCGTGCAGGATCGAGGTGATGCCCGCCGCGCGCCAGTCCGACAGCAGGCCCTTCATGTAGGTCATGCACTCCTGCTCGCCCTCGATGAAGTCGGAGTCGTAGCCGATCTCCCGCTGCTGCTCGTAGATGCTCGCGACATCCTCGCGCATCGCCTCGTGGCTGATCTGCATGTAGCCGACCGGGTGGTAGCTGAAACCCCGCGGATCGGTTTCCCAGACGTCCACGCTGTGCGCCATCAACTCGCGCATCGCCGGCTGGAAGTAGTTGTTGCGGACCACGCCGCAGGCGATGCCGCTGGCGCCGGCGGCGATGGCGGTCTTGTCGAGCACCAGGATGTCGGTCCCGTCGCCCTTGCGGGCCGCCTTCAGGCGTTCGGCCAGCCGCCAGGCGGTGGACAATCCGTGGACTCCCGCGCCGATGACGACATGGCGGGCGTGGGTCGGAAAGCTCATGGGGATGCCCCTTCAGCGAGAGTGACGATCGGGAAATTTCGTGCATCCTGCTGTGTTCGGGACGGGCAAGAAAACAATGTAGCGGACAGAAAAAGACACTATTCTGACGCGGGTGACCGACAACGCCGGAAAGCGGACGATGGCGAAGGGGGAGCCGGTTCGGGTCGAGTTCTTTCTGGTGCCGGGGTTTTCCCTGCTGGCGCTCTCCTGCGCGGTCGACGCGCTGCGCGCCGCCAACCTGGTGCTCGGCGGGACGGCGTATCGCTGGCGCCTGTCGGCGGACCCGGAAGCGGCCGGCGGCGGGGTCCCCTCGTCCAGCGATATCCGCCTGCCGGCGGCGCCGCCGGGGAACGCGGACCCGGCCGGGGCTCCTCCCGACCTGATCGCGGTGGTCGGTGGCGAGCGATCGCACGATTACCGGTCCGAGGCGCTCGCCGGTTGGCTGGCCCGGGCCGCGGGCCGCGGCGCGCGGATCGGATCGATATCGGACGGCGCCTTTCCGGTCGCCGCCGCCGGGCTGTTCGACGGCCATCGTTCGACCATCCACTGGAAATGCCTGGACGCCTACCGGGAGCGGTTCCCCGGTCTCGACATCCGCAACTCGATCTACGAGATCGACCGCAACCGGTTCAGCTGCGCCGGGGGAACCACCAGCCTGGACCTCATGCTGACTTTCGTCATGGAGGCGCATGGCGGCGAGGCCGCATCCCTGGTGGCGGAAAACTACGTCCACGACCGCATCCGCGAGGCGGCGCAGGAACAGCACGTGACCGCCGCGATCCGCATGGCCGGGCGCAACCGGCATATCGCGGACGCCATCCTGCTGATGGAACGGAACCTGGAAGACACCCTGCCCCTGGCCCGGATCGCCGCCGCGGTCGGGCTCTCGGCCCGGCAGCTCACGAGGCTGTTCCGGAGCCGGCTCGGCCGGTCCCCGGGCAGGTTCTATCTCGACCTCAGGATCGACCGCGCCGCCAGCCTGCTCCGGCAGACCGGGATGAGCGTCTCCGAAATCGCCGTCGGCTGCGGCTTCCAGTCGGCGTCCCATCTGGGCCGCCATCTCAAGCGGCGCCACGGCACGACGCCGGGACAGTGGCGCCGCGGTCCGTGACCCTAGCGAGAAATGCGGGCTCGCCCCGCCCCGGTCGCCTTGCTAACGTCCCGCGCCATGACCCCGGAAACCCTGCGCCAACAGTTTCTCATCTGGCAGTGCCGGATACGACAGATCGCCATGCGCGAGGATGGCGGCCGGCCGTCCGAGGGCATGCGGCCGAAGATCCTTGCGCCCGGCGGAAGCGTCCTGTCCGACGCCACGATCGTCCTGCTGGTGCAGAACGACCCCGAAGAAAGCTCGGATTTCTTCGAGTTCCAGGTGCGCGGGAACCACGACCCCAACGAGGTCTACCAGAAAGGCCTGTCCTTCCTGCAATCGACCCACTACCACCGCGCCAACCGGTTTTCCGACGAGATGACCGCCCTCTTCCTGCCGGAATCCCGGCTCGCGGCGCTGCTGGCGGAGCTTGGGGAATGCCGGCTGGAGTTCAGGCAGTTCGGCCAGTCCTACCGACTGCCCTGCGCCGCGCGCGAGCTGGCGCCGGGAGAGCCGGCCCACCGCAACACGCTGTGGCACAACCGGCTGTTCAACACGCAGCTATCCGACGACGTGCGAATCCTGGGTTTCAGGCCGGACTGGATCGCGGCGGCGGCGCTCCCGGCCGGGGCCGACTGACGCCGCGGAGCGGTCAGAACTTCCGATAGGCCTTGTACAGGTCGACCATCGGGTGGTCGGGCGACATCTGGAACTTTATCAGCATTTCCCGGGCGATCATGTCCCGGTCCTGCTGGTTGTCGGGCAGCTCCATGTCCCCGGGAATCGCCACCCAGCCGTTGATGTTCCGGTCGAACACCGCAGCCTGACCGTCGTCATAGCCCATATGGACGTCTTCCAGCCAGTTCAGGTCGTCCCAGCCCATGAACTCCATATAGTCCTTCAGGAACGGGGTCAGCCTGTCGTAGTCGGGCAGCAGGTTGACGTCGTAGCGGTAGCCGATGTGCTGGCCGATGGCCTGCTCGCGCTCGGAATCGATGCCGCCGCCCTTGAGGAAGTGGTCGACGTCGTCGACCTGGGCGCCCTTGTATCCGGATCCGGCCATTGTGCCCTTCCGTCTAGATGTGGTGATAGTCCTCGACCCCGACCGTGTAGTCGGTGCCGGCGAGGGGGACCTGCGCGATGGCGGAGGCCTCCATGGTCAGCGCGGCGAGGTCCTCCGGCTCGAGCGAGTGGATGTCGGTCTTGCCGCAGGCGCGGGCCATCATCTGCGCTTCCATGGTCAGCGTGTGCAGGAAGTTGTAGACCCGTTCGGCCGCTTCGTCCGGGTTGAGCCGCTTGCGCAACGCCGGGTCCTGCGTCGCGACGCCGACCGGGCAGCGCCCGGTATGGCAGTGATAGCAGGCGCCGGCCGGCACCCCCATCTCCGAGGGGAAGTCGGCTTCGGGGATGTCCTTGTTGCAGTTGAGCGCCATCATCGCCGAATGGCCGATGGCGATCGCGTCGGCGCCCAGCGCGAGCGCCTTGGCGACATCGCCGCCGTTGCGGATGCCGCCGGCATAGACCAGGGAAATCTCGCCCCGCCTGCCGAGATCGTCGATCGCGCGGCGGGCCTGGCGGATCGCGGCCATGCCGGGCACGCCGGTCTCCTCGGTCGCCAGATGCGGGCCGGCGCCGGTGCCGCCCTCCATGCCGTCGATATAGATCGAATCCGGGTCGCACTTCACCGCCATGCGGACATCGTCATAGACCCGCGCGGCGCCGAGCTTGAGCTGGATCGGGATCTGCCAGTCGGTCGCCTCGCGGATCTCGAGGATCTTCAGCGCCAGGTCGTCCGGCCCCAGCCAGTCGGGATGCCGCGCCGGCGAGCGCTGGTCGATCCCGGCGGGCAGCGAGCGCATCTCGGCGACCTGGTCGGTCACCTTCTGGCCCATCAGATGGCCGCCCAGCCCGACCTTGCAGCCCTGGCCGATGAAGAATTCGCAGCCATCCGCCAGCAGCAGATGGTGCGGGTTGAAGCCGTAGCGGGACTGGATGCACTGGTAGAACCATTTGGACGAATAGCGCCGCTCGTCCGGGATCATGCCGCCCTCGCCGGAACACGTCGCGGTGCCGGCCATGGTGGCGCCGCGGGCGAGCGCCGTCTTGGCCTCGAAGGAGAGCGCGCCGAAGCTCATGCCGGTGATGTAGATCGGAATGTCCAGCTCCACCGGCCGCTTGGCGCGCGGACCGATCACCGTCCTGGTCTCGCATTTCTCGCGATACCCCTCGATCACGAAACGCGTCAGCGTGCCGGGGAGGAATGTCAAATCGTCCCAGTGCGGAATCTTCTTGAACAGCGAGAAGCCGCGCATCCGGTAGCGGCCAAGCTCCGACTTCACGTGGATGTCGTTGATGACTTCCGGGGTGAAGATCTGGCTCCTGCCGAGGATGTATTTCTCCTCGATCTCCAGCTTGGAGCGGCCGTTGTCAGGCGGCATCGAATCGTCCGGCATGTCGGTCTCTTCCTGCGGTTCGACGGCGCTGGCTAGAGGACCAGCTTCTTCTCCGTCGGTTCGAGATTGTCGTAGCTCCAGAGCTGCTTGCCGGCGACGATCTTGGTGAAGTGATCGACGCCCGCCGCGGGCAGCAATTCGTACATGGCGAGCTTGCGGGCGAGCCAGGCGCGGTCGAGATCGGTGAGCTCCGCCGGGACCGCGTCGACGCCGAGGTCCTGGATCCCGCCGCCGATATAGATGGTGCCGTCATACATCGAATCGCCGAGATTCTTGCCGGCATTGCCGCACACCACGATGCGGCCGCGCTGCATCATGAAGCCGGAGAAGGCGCCGGTGTCGCCGCCGACGATGATGGTGCCGCCCTTCTGGTCGATCCCGGTGCGCGAGCCGACCGAGCCCCTGCACACCAGGTCGCCGCCGCGCAGCGCGGCGCCGAAGGTGGAGCCGGCGTTCTTCTCGACCACGCAGACGCCGGCCATCATGTTCTCGCCGAACGACCAGCCGACCCGGCCGGAAATCCGCACATTCGGGCCGTCCAGCAGGCCGCAGCCGAAATAGCCCAGGCTGCCTTCGACGATGATGTTCATCCGGTTGAGGATGCCGACGATCAGCGAATGCTTGGCGCCCGGGTTGCGCAGCACGATGGAGCCGTGCCCGGAATCCATCAGTTCGCGGATCTGCCGGTTGATTTCCGTCGGCTCGATGTCGGCGCAGTCGATCTCGGCGCGCCGGTTGAAATCGACGTCGCGGGCGAAGTGATAGGCGAAGCCGCCCTCGTTCTCGAGCCTGAACTTGGTCTTGATGTCCCGGCCCGTCAGGGGCTCGGTATGCATGCCCATCTGCGTCGAGACGGACCCGCTCACGCCTGCCATACCCGGACCTCCTCGTCATAGGGGTCGGTGGTGTCGATCTCGTGCGGGACGATCGCCCGGATCGCGACCTCTTCCGAGGCCAGCGCCACCATGTCGTCGGCCTCGTAGAGAACCATCGGCTTGGCCGCCATGGTGTCCTTGGCCATGCCGAGCTCGTTGCGCGTGGTGATCAAATAGGTGAACACCCCGTCGATCTCGCCGATCGAGCGCTGCAGCGAGTCCTCCAGCGTCATGCCCTTCTCGAGATTGACCGCGGTGTAGACCGCCAGAAGCTCCGAATCGCAGTTGCTCACGAAGCGCTGGCCTTCGCGCTCGAGCTGGCGGCGCATCAGCCAGTAGTTGGTGATCTGGCCGTTATGGACGACCGCGATGTCGTTATACGGGTAGGCCCAGTAGGGGTGGGCGGAGCGGATATCGACATCCGACTCGGTGGCCATCCTGGTATGGCCGATGCCGTGGGTCCCGCGAAAGCCGCCGAGCTCGTAGGCGCCGGAAACGTCGGCCGCGTCGCCCAGATCCTTGATCAGCTCGAGCGCGTTGCCGATGGAGAGGATCTCCGTGCCCTCGATCTCCTCGACCTGGTCGGCCAGCGCCTTCAGGTCGCCGTCGAAGGCGATGCGGTAGCGGTTGGCGTATTCCGTCGGCCCGTCCCGGTCGAGGACGGTGACGCCGATCTCGTCCAGAACCCCGTCGACCGCCGCCTTGCGTTCCGCGATCGCCCGGTGGATTCTCGTCCCGCCGCCCAAATCTTCCTGCTCGGCGACCTTGAAACGCATGATGTACTCGTTCGGCCCGGGCTCGCCATAGACCGCGAACCCGGTGGAATCCGGGCCGCGGTGCTTCAGCGCCTGCAGCATCGCGGTCATCTCGCCGCCGATGTTGCGCGTCCCGTCGCGGTAGATCAGTCCGGCAATGCCGCACATCGCGTGTCTCCTCCGTCGCGCGCCGGCTAGGGCAGGCAGTCGAGATAGGTTTCCATGTCCCACTCGGTCGTGGTGTGCAGGAAACGCTCCCATTCGTCGCGCTTGTACTCTTCGTACAGGCGGTACATCTCGCCCGGCATCGCCGACTTGATGACCTCGTCCCCGGCGAGCGCGTCGAGCGCGGCGCCCAGCGTCATCGGCAGCTTCCTGACCAGCTTGCCCGCCTCCATCGCCTCGTAGATGTTGCGGTCTTCCGGCGGGCCGGGATCGATGTCGTTCCTGATCCCGTCATCGGCCGCCTTGATGATGGCCGCGGCCATCAGATGCGGGTTCACCATCGAGTCCACCGAGCGGTACTCGAAGCGGCCGGGCGCGGAAATGCGCAGCCCCGTGGTGCGGTTCTGGTACCCCCAGTCGGCGAAGACCGGCGCCCAGAAGCCGGTATCCCACAGCCGGCGGTAGGAATTGACCGTCGAGGCGCCGATCGCGGTCAGCGCGCCGAGATGCCTGACGATGCCGCCGACCACCTGGAGGCCCACCTTGCCGGGCAGCTGGACGTCGTCGGTATCCGGCATGAAGGTGTTCTCGCCGCCCTTCAGATACATGAAGTTGCCTTCCATGCCGGGCAGCGGGTCGTTGCCGAGCCCGTTGAACTCCTCCTGCCCGCCGCGCCACAGCGAGATGTTGTGGTGGCAGCCCGACGCCGACACGCCCATGAACGGCTTGGACATGAAGCAGGCGATCAGATTGTTCTCCCGCGCGACCTGGGCGCAGATCTGGCGGTAGGTCGTCAGCCGGTCGGCGGTGCGGAGCGCGGTGTCGAAGGTGAAGTTGAGCTCGAGCTGGCCCGGCGCGTCCTCGTGGTCGCCCTGGATCATGTCCAGCCCCATGGCGCGGGAATACTCGATGACGCGCAGGAAGACCGGTCGCAGGCTCTCGAACTGGTCGATGTGGTAGCAGTACGGGTTGGAGAAGCCGCCATCCGGCTTGCCGTCCTCGCCCCGCTTCAGCCACATCATCTCCGGCTCGGTGCCGTGGCGCAGATGCAGGCCGTCGTGATCCTTCTGGAACTGGGCGTGGATGCGGCGCAAATTGCCGCGGCAGTCGGCGGTGAGGAAGGCGCCGGGCTGGTCGCGCTCTTCGCGGTTGCGGAACAGGGTGCACCAGACCCGCGCGACCCGCTTGTCCCAGGGAAGCTGGCAGAAGGTGTCGGGCTCCGGGATGCCCACCAGCTCCTTCTCGTGCGGCCCGTAGCCGAGATACTCGCCGTGCCGGTTCAGGAACAAATTGACCGTCGCGCCGTAGACCAGCTGGAAGCCGCGCTCGGCGATGGATTCCCAGTGATCCGACGGGATGCCCTTGCCGCAGATCCGGCCGGTGATCGACACGAACTGGAGATAGAGATACTCGATGCCGAGCGCGTCGATCCGCGCCCGCACCTGCTTGACCAGATCGTCCCGGCCGTCCTGTTGTACAAAGGCCTCGATATCCATCATGTCATGTCCCCTCCTGGCGCGCCCTGCCCAAGCCCGTCACGTCATTCAGGCAGTTGACGCGACCAATCCCAACCATTAAGCTGCGTCCGACCGAATGTTCGTAGACGATACGACGGGCAGAAACAAACGGAAATTACAGGGAAATATGCGGTTGACGATCGGCGCGACCCCATGAGCGAGCTTGGCTGAACGGTCGCCATTTTGCCCTTGTTCTTGACCAATTGCAAACCAGTTGTGCCAATATCAACCAATTAGCGCAAGATCGGCGTGCATCGGAGGCTTGGGAGGACGAGAGCGTGGAAGAAGCGCGCAGGTCCGCTGAGGAAATCCGCTCGACCGCCGGCCTCGGCCTGGTGGAGCGCGGCCGTCATGTCGGGCATATCACCGCCCACCTGCGCGAGGCGATTCTGAGCGGCTTCTACGTGAACGGCGACCGGCTGCCCGCCGAACGGGAGCTCGCGCAGCAGTTCGACACCGCGCGCAGCACCGTTCGCAAGGTCCTGTTCAACCTGGAGGCCGACGGCCTGATCGAACGGCGGGTCGGAAGCGGCACGTTCGTCAAGCGCGACGACATGTCGATCGGCGACACCCACGACATCGTCCGCCGGGTCAGCCCGCTCGAGCTGATCGAAGCGCGCCTGGCCATCGAGCCGCACATGACCCGTCTCGCGGTGCTCAACGCGACGGCCCAGGAAATCGCCATGCTGGGATCGATCCTCGACGATCTCGAAGGATGCCGGACCGACAAGGAGGCGTTTTCCCGGCATGACGGCATATTCCACGAATGGCTCGCCAGGAGCTCGCGGAACCCGCTCCTGCTGCATCTCTACCGGCAGCTCAACGCGGTGCGCGGCCACGACCAGTGGGACGCCATGAAGAACAAGATCCTGACGCCCGGGGAGATCGACGGCTACAACCGCCAGCACCGCGCGCTGTACGAAGCCATCGGCCGCCGCGATACCGCCTCGGCGGTGAAGCACATCACCGACCATCTGGAAAAGGCGCGGCGGGACCTGATGGGCGCCGGCGGGAGCTAGCCCGCATTTCCCGCCAGGGTCATGGCCTGCGTCAGGCGTCGCAATCGACCCAGACGTCGGCCGACCGCGGCACCGCCTGGCACAGCAGGATATAGCCCCTCTCCTTGTCGCGCTTCGACAGGACGGTGCTCTTGCGCATCGCGACCTCGCCGGATTTCCGGATCACCATGCAGGAGCCGCAATGGGCGTCCTCGCAGGAATAGACGGCGTCGAGACCCTGGGACAGCATGCACCGCAGCAAGGTCTCTCCGGCCCGGTAGGGAACCTCGTGCTCTTCGCCGTCGAGCGTGGCGCGGAACGACTCGACGCCGCTGTCGCCGGCCGCAATTTCCGTATCGGCGTCGCTCTCGCCGTCTTCCGGCATCGTGAAGCGCTCGATGAACACGTGGCGGTCGCCGACGCCCAGCCCGCTCAGCACGTCTTCCGTCAGCGCCATGAACGGCGCCGGGCCGCAGATGAAGAAATCGCAATCCAGCCGGCCGCCGATGAAATCCCGCACCGAGCCGGCGTCGGCCAGTCCGGATTGCGCGTCGACATGATGATGGCATTCCAGCCGGCCCGGAAAGCGGGCGCCCAGCGCGTCGAGCTCGCGCCGGAAGATGATCTGGTCGACATCCGTATTGGCGTAGAACAGGCGCGGCGCCAGCGACGTCTCGTGCAGCGCCTGCTTGATCAGCGAGATCACCGGCGTGATGCCGCTGCCGCCGGCGAACAGGACGGGCTGCCGCTCGCGGCTGCGCAGGACGAAGCGGCCGCTCGGCGGCGCCGCCTCGACGGTATCGCCCGGTTTCGGGACGTCGTTGAACCAGTTGGACCCGAAACCGTCCGCGACCCGCTTGACCGTGACCTTGAGCTCGGCGTCGCAGGCCGGCGCGCTCGACAGCGAGTAGCAGCGCTCGACATGCCCGCCTCCCCGGGGAATGCGGAAGGTCAGGAACTGCCCGGGCTTGTAGGCGAACAGCGGCGCATGCCCGGCCGCCGGGCTGAGCCGGAACGAGCGGGCCCGCGCGGTCTCGTCGACGACCCCGGTTATCGTGAGCGGATAGAAGTCCACCGGCGCATCGATGCGACAGCTCAGAACGCGGCGGCCGCGGCCCTGGCTTCCTCGATCAGCTTCGCCCGGGTCGCGGCCTGCTCCTCGGGCGACGTCAGCATCGGCTCGACGACCAGCGAACGGATGTCCTCGAAGCCGATGAAGCCGAGCAGGAAGTCGATATACCGCTTCTGGAAATCGACCTCGAAGAAATCGGAGGGCGGCAGATAGGCGGCGCCGCGCGCGACGATCACCATCGCCGACTTGCCCTTGACCAGGCCTTCGTAACCGCCCTCGACGACGGCGAAGGCCAGGTCCGGCTGGACGATGATGTCGATCAGATGCTTCAGCTTGTAGGGAACGTTAAAATTCCACATCGGCGTGCTGAGCACGATCTTGTCGGCCGAATTCACCCGGTTGAAGACCGCCTCGACATCCTTCCAGGCATTCGCTTCCCGCTCGTCCAGCGTATCGAGGTCCAGCAGCCGGTACTTGGCGTCGATCATCGCCATGTTGAGCTCGGGCAGCTCGGTATCCCACAGATCCATCTTGTCGATCTCGTGGTCGGGATTGGCCGCCCGGTAGGCATCCAGGAAGGCTTCCGCCACGGCGATCGAGTGCGACCGCTCCTTGCGGGGAGAGACTTCGATATAGATGAGCTTGGTCATGCCGGTTTCGTCCCTTCGTCGTTTCGCAGGGGGCTTGCCGGGGCCGTCAGTCCGCGAGCGCGAGCGCGTCTCCCTTCCTGACCGGGCCTTCCTTGATTACCGCCGCATAGACGCCGGCAAAGCCCTCATGCGCCCGGGTGACGTGCCGCAGCAAGGCGGGGTCCGTCTCGGCGGTTTCCGGATGGATGGTGATGAACTTGCAGCGCGGGTCGCGCTCCACGACCATGACCTCGACCGTGTCGCCGATCTTGACCGTCTTGCCGACCAGCTCGTCTTCATAGAACCCGCCCCCGTCGTTCCAGTCGACATAGAAGTTGGCGCGGAACTGGAGCTTGTGGATGTCGGTGCCGGTCTCCTCGGAAAGCTGGTCGACCGTCTGCAGCGAGAACAGCGTCACCGGACGGCAGTCGACGATGTTGCGCTGGGTATGGTGCAGGGCGAGCTCGCCCTCGGACTTGTCCTTGAGCCCCTCCAGGAAGGCCGGGTCCTCGATATCCACCACCCCGCCGTCGGGGGTCTGGACCTCGACCGCGAAGGCGCCCGGGTCGGTCGGGAACGGCGCATGGATATTGGCGGGATGCCCCATCGCCTCTTCCATGTTGTCGGGCTTCAGGGTTCCGTCGCGTTCCTTGAAGCGGGCCTGGTAGAGCACATAGTCCTCCTGCTCCCGGGCCGTATGCCAGGGAAAGGCCTTCGGAGCCGCTGTCGAAGAGACCGCGTAGACCCGGTCGCCCATCAAGCCGGTGAAAGCGACGAATATCTCGTCGACTTCTTCTCCGCGCATGCTCTTGACGGGGTAGCGCCAAATGCTTTCCAGCTTGCCCAACATCGTTCCGCCCTCGCAGTTATCAGGTCGCCTGTCCGCCTGCATCCCCGGGGTTCGGCGTTCGCGCCCGGAGGAGCCCATGGCGACCCGCCAGCCTGCCAACGACGGCGCGGGCCGGCGGTTGCGATCGGACCGAGTCGCTGCGAACCGGGGACTCTCCGGAAGCGAAACCGACGCAGACGCGAGCGAAAACGGTATCAACGATCCGCGAGACTGTCCAGAGATCCGCCAAAATGCCCGGCGTCCGCGACCGCCGCGCCCCAATCGCGTCTGCCCCGGAGCACCGGCGGGCCCCTCCCGGGTCGCCGGCTAACGCTCCGCCGCGACCGCCCGCAGCGGCGCCTCCGGCCCGAACGGCCGGTCGTGGTCAAGCGCCGGGATCGCGTGCCTGGCCGCCGCCACGCGCGCCGGGTCGATCTCGGCCATGATGACGCCCTCGCCGTCGCCGCCGTCGGCCAGCACCTCGCCCCACGGATCGACGATGAGCGAATGGCCGAAGCAGGCGCCGCCGCCCTCGATCTCGCCGTACTGGCAGGGCGAGATCACGTAGCAGCCATGCTCGATCGCCCGGGCGCGGTTCAGGACATGCCAGTGCGCCCGCCCGGTGATCCTGGTGAAGGCGGCCGGCGCCGCCAGCATGGTCGCGCCGTTGCGGGCGAGCTGGCGGTAGAGCGGGGCGAAGCGCAGGTCGTAGCAGATCGAGAGCCCCAGCCCGCCCCACGGCGTGGGCGCGACCACCGAGCGATCGCCCGGCGTGATGGTCGCCGATTCCGTGACCGGCCCCGAATCGAGCACCGCGTCGAACAGGTGGATCTTGCTGTAGCGGGCGACGATCCCGCCATCGCCGTCGATCACATAGGACCGGTTGGAGATCCGCCCGTCGGGGTTGCGCACGCCGAGCGAGCCGAGCAGGAACCACACGCCCCAGTCGCGCGCGGCGCGCGAGAAGGCGGGCAGCGCCGGATGCTCCGGTTCCGCGAAGGCCGCCGGGTGGAACAGGCCGTTCTCCGTCCGCAATCCGCAAAAATATTCCGGCGTGCAGATCAGCCCGGCCCCGGCCTCGGCGGCGCCCCTTGCCAGCCCGAGCGCGTGCGCGACGTCATGCTCGACATCCGGGGTGGCGCTGTTCTGGATGCAGGCGGCGACGAATTTGTCCGGCATCTCCCTCCCCTCCCCGCCGTCCGGCTCAGGCCCGGACCCGGGACTTGGTCGGGTCGTAGAAGGGGAACGGGACCACCCGGGCGGGTATCCGCTTCTGGTGGCCGTCGAGCTTGCCGATTTCGACCGCCGTCCCGTCCGCCGATGCCGTCACGTCCATCCGGCAGAGCGCGATGTTCCTGCGCAGGATCGGCGAGCGCATGGCGCTGGTGACGACGCCGACCTGGGCGCGGCCCACATGGACGCAGTCGCCATGCGCCGCCACCTCCTGTCCCTCCAGATCCAGCCCGACCAGCTTGCGCTGCGGCGAGTCCTTGCGCCGGACCAGCGCCTCCCGGCCGACGAAATCGTCCTCTTTCGACTTGAGCGGCACGGTGAAGCCGATGCCGGCCTCGAACGGATCGGTCTGGTCGTCGAACTCGTAGCCGGCGAAGATCAGCCCGGCCTCGATGCGGACCATGTCGAGCGCCGCCAGCCCGAAGGGCGAGAGGCCGTGCGGTTCGCCGGCCCGCCAGATCGCGTCCCACACGCCGACAGCGTCGCGCGGATGGCACCACAGCTCGAAGCCCAGCTCGCCGGTATAGCCGGTGCGCGAAACGACCACCGGTATGCCGTCGTGATCGCCGATCCGCCCGATCGAGAAGCGGAACCAGCCGAGGTCGTCGATCGACGGCTGCACCGGCGGCGTCCAGACCGCGTCCCTGAGGATGTCCCGGCTCTTCGGCCCCTGGACGGCGACGTTGTGCAGCTGGTCGGTCGACGACCGGACCCAGACATTGAGGCCGAGGTTCGCGGCCTGCTCGCGCATCCACTCGCCGCCGTAGTCCGAGCCGCCGACCCAGCGGAATTTGTCGTCGCCCAGGCGGAAGGCGGTGCCGTCGTCGATCATGCCGCCGGTCTCGTAGCACATGGCCGAATACACCACCTGGCCGGTCGCCAGCCGGCGCATGTTCCGGGTCAGCGTCCATTGCATCAGGCGCTCGGCATCCGGGCCCAGCACCTCGAACTTGCGCAGCGCGGACAGGTCCATCACCACGGCGCGCTCGCGGCAGGCCCAGTATTCGTCCAGCGCCCCCCGGTTGGTGAAATCGCTGGCCAGCCAGTAGCCGTTGTATTCGGTGAAGTTGCGGGTGTGCTCGGCGAACCGGCTGTGGAACCCGGTCTCCCGGGTGAGCTTGGGATCGGCGTCGGGAGTCATGCGATAGGCCACCGCTTTGGAAAACACGTTCTCGCGCGGGTAGACCCGAACGTGGATGTCGGTCGGGTTCCATCCGTTGGCCGCGTCGATATCGTCCGGGCAGGCGGACGAGACGCAGACCAGGTCGGTCAGCGCCTGCAACAGCACGTAGTCGCCCGGCCGCGACCAGGGGTTGTCGAAGAACGCCTGGTTGGCGTCGTCGAACCCGGTGTTGAAGAAGAAGTTGAGCGCCATCCAGCCGCGCCTGGGCGCGATCCCGAACGGCGCCAGGACGGTGTTGAAATTGTCGCTGCAGTTGACGTGGCCGGGATAGCCCATGTCGTCGTAGTACTTCGCCGTGCAGGCAAACAGGAAGCTGTCGTGCCGGCCGCAGGTGTCGCGCACCACCTCGACCATGGGCTGGAGCTCCGGGTCGTAGAACTTGGACAGCAGCCCCGGCGCCGGATAGGCGCTGCCCATCAGCGTGCGGGTCGCCGTCGCGTCGAGGCAAAGCTCGCGCCCCGAATCGAGACCGGCGAGGGTGAACGCCTGGAAGTCCGAACACTCCCTGCCCTGCACGTCGATGATCTGGATGAACTCGCCAGCCTTGACCTCGTAGGCCTCGGCCGTCCGCGCGGCGACGCGCCGGTCGATGCGCGGGTCGGCCAGGGGTTCGGGCGCCGGGCGTTCGTCGGGCACGACCGGGTTGGCGCGGGCGACGAAGATCTCGATCGGCGTCGGCGGATCCTGGCGGTCGACGCGCATCGGGCCGCCGGGCGCCGCCACGAAGCAGACCAGCGGCCGTTCGGCGGTGAAATCCGCCTCGTCCCCCGGGCGCGACTCGCCGCCCAGCACGTCGATCGAGCGCGCCCCGGCGATGTCGAGGCCGCGCCGTTGCAGGCTTCCCGCCAGCGAACGGGCGGGTTCGTCGCCGGCGCCCAGGATCGCCTTGAGACCCCTCGCCTCGCCATTGGCGGCGGTCCCCAGCGCGTCGCTGTCGGCGGAGCCGTCGGGCGCGAAACCGGCGATCTCGGCGCGCTGGCGCCCTTCCCGGTCGCGCAGCGTCACAATGTCGCCCGGTTCCAGCGAAAAGACCGTCGCCGCGCCGCCCTCGGCGACGTAGCGCTCGACCCCGAAGCCCAGCGTCGGCACGCCGGGAACGAGGACCGCGCCGGCAGTCGAGGGAATTTGGCGCGGTTGCGAAGTGCGGCCGTCGGGCATGGCGGATCTCCCGGTCTGCGAGGCCAACCCTAGCGATGGTGCCTCGCCCATTCTACCCGCCGAGATAGGCGCGGCGGACGTGATCGTCCTCGTGCAGATCGTTCGCCGGGCCTTCCAGCGCCACCGATCCGGTCTCCAGCACATAGGCGTATTGCGCCAGCAGGAGCGCCATTTCGGCATTCTGTTCGACCAGCACGACCGGGATGCCGCGGCCCGAGATATCGGTGACGATGCGCGCGATCTCCTGCACCATGACCGGCGACAGGCCCATCGACGGCTCGTCCAGCAGCAGCACCCGGGGCGCGCTCATCAGCGCCCGGCCGATCGCCAGCATCTGCTGCTCGCCGCCCGACATGGATCGCGCCCATTGCCGCCGGCGCTGGGCGAGGCGCGGAAAGCGGTCGAAGACATCGGCCAGCGAGGCCCGGATTTCCGCCTTGTCCCTGCGCAGGAAGGCGCCGGTGCGCAGGTTTTCCTCGACCGTCAGGTCGGGAAACACCCGGCGGCCTTCCGGGACGTGGGCGATGCCGCGGCGCACGATCTCTTCCGGCGCAAGCCCGTCGATCCTGGCATCGTCGAACCGGATCTCGCCCCGGGTCAGCCTTTCGAGCCCGGAAATTGCGCGCAGCGTCGTCGTCTTGCCCGCGCCGTTCGCGCCGATGATGGTCACGATGCCGCCGGCCGGCACCGCCATCGAAACGCCCTTGAGCGCCGCGACCTTCTGGTAGCGCACTTCGATGTCGCGGAGTTCAAGCAGCATGGCCCGCCCCGTCATCGGCCGCCGCGCCGAGATAGGCCTCGATCACCGCCGGATCGTTCTGCACCTCCTCCGGCGCGCCTTCGACCAGAAGGGCGCCGAAATTCATCACCGTGATGGTGTCGCACAGATTCATCACCGCCTGCATGTCGTGCTCGACCAGCATGACGGTGACGCCGCCGTCGCGGATGCGCCGGACCAGCGACATCATGCGCCGTGTCTCCTGCGGGTTCATGCCGGTGAACGGCTCGTCGAGCAGCAGCACCCTGGGCTCCGCCGACAGGGCGACCGCCATGCCGAGCATGCGCTGGTGGCCGTGCGACAAATTGGATGCCGGCTCGCCGGCCAGCTCCTCGAGGCCGAAGAAGGCGAGCGTTTCCCGCGCCTTCGCGTCGGCGGCGCGCTCCGACGGCCGGTCGGCGCCGAGCAGGCGGGCGAGGAACCCGGCGCGGGCGGTGAGGTGGCGGCCGACCCGGACATTGTCGAGAACCGAGAGCTCCTGGAACAGGGTCGAGCCCTGGAAGGTCCGCACCAGCCCCATCGCGGCCAGCGCGCTGGTCTTGCGGCCGGAAACGTTGCGGCCGCGATAGAGGACCTGGCCGGCGTTGGGCGCGTAGAAGCCGCTGATCACGTTGAAGGTCGTCGTCTTGCCGGCGCCGTTGGGCCCGATCAGCCCGTGGATCGCCCCCTCGCGGACCGCGAAGCTGAAATTGTCGACCGCCACGAGGCCGCCGAACCGGCGGATCAGCCCGCGCGCCTCCAGGATCGGCCGCTCGCCCGGACCGCTCATGCCGCCCGGCCCCCGGCCGCCGCGGGGTCCCGCCCGCGGCGCCGCAGCCGCGCCCGCAGCCTGGGCCCCAGGCTCTCCAGCCCGTCCGGCAAATAGAGCACCGACAGGATCAGGATGGCGCCGTAGATCAGCGGGCGGACGGTGTCCAGGCCGAGCCCGCGCAGCACGATCTCGTTGATCACGGTCAGCACGACGACGCCGAGGATCGGGCCGTGCAGGGTCGCGGTGCCGCCGACGATCGCCCAGACCAGGACATAGACCATCTGGTCGACGCCGAACCGGGTCGGGTTCACCGCCCCGACATAGTGGCCGTAGAGCCCGCCGGCGATCCCGGCGAAGAAGGACGCGATGACGAAGGCGAGCGTCCGGTAGCGGAAATTGTCGACGCCGACCGACTCGGCGAGCCTGTCCTGCCAGTGAATCGCGTGGAAGGTGAGCCCGATGCGCGACCGCTCGATCCGATGGAGCACGTAGAGCGATGCCGAGACCACGATCAGCGCCAGGAAGTAGTAGTTGACCGGCTCGTAGAAATCGATCTCCAGGAAGCCGAAATCGATGTTGGGAAAGGCGTCGATCCGCTTCAGCCCCTTGGGGCCGCCGAACGGGTCGGTGAAGCGCTTCCAGATCAGGCGGATGATCTCGCCGGCCGCGAACGAGCCGATCAGGAAATAGAAGCCCTTCATGCGGAACAGCGGGACGCTCAGGATCGCCGCGACGGCGGCGGCGGCCAGGCCGCCGGCCAGCATGGAGACCGGCACCGGCACGCCCAGGCGCTTGGTCAGCAGCGCGCTGGCATAGGCGCCCACCCCCATCATCACGACATGGCCGAGCGACCATTCGCCGGTCAGCGTGAGCAGGCGGTAGCTGCACACCAGAAGGACGTTGATCACCAGCAGGACGGCGATCTCCTGCTGCGAATAGCTCAGCAGATAGGGCAGCACCGCCAGCGCCGCGAACAGGATGAGCAGCCGAAGCCTGGTTGCGATCCGCCACACCGGGCCGGCCGCCCGTTCAGGCACGTTCCTTCGCCCCGAACAGGCCGGTCGGCCGCACCACCAGCACCGCAAGCATCAGCGCCAGGCCGACGATGTTGGCGATCACCCCGTCGAAGAAGGTGGTCACGAAAGTGTGCACGAAGGCGTAGAGCACGGCCGCGATCACCGCGCCTTCGAGGCTGCCGATGCCGCCGACGATGATGATGATGAAGGCGGTGACGATGACCGAATGGCCGATATAGGGGGTCGGGCTGACCAGCGGCGCGGTGAGCGCGCCGGCGATTCCGGCCAGCCCGGCGCCGATGAACATGGCGATGCGCGCGGTCTGGGTCATCGAGATGCCCTGGAGCGCCGCGGCCTCGGCATCCTGGGCGCAGGCGCGCAGCGCCCAGCCGAACCTGGTGCGCTTGAGGAAGGCCCACAGCGCGGCCAGCAGCAGGATCGCGGCGACGATGACAAGCAGCCGCTGGTGGGTCAGGACCGCGCCGAAGACCTCGAGCTTCTCCTGGGTCGGCGGCGGGACATGGCCCATCCGCCGGCCGAAGCCGAGCACGACCAGGGTCTGCAGGATCAGCAGGAAGCCGATCGACGCGATCAGCCCGCTCAGCGGATTGTCCCGCAGGGGCCGGAACATCGCGCGTTCCATGAAGAGGCCGACGAGGCCGACGAACACCAGCCCCGCGGCGGCCGCCAGCAGGAAGGGGAAATTCTCCTGGGCGTAGAGGAACACCACGCAGTAGGCGCCCAGCATGTAAAGCTCGCCATGGGCGAAGTTGATCACCCCCATGACGCCGAAGATCATCACCAGCCCGACCGCGATCAGCGACATGTAGCTGGCCGCGTACATGGCGTTGACGGCGGTCTGCCACAGCAGATCCATCGGCAAGCCTCAATCGCCGCGGCGGAGAAACGGAACCGGGGCCGGGCAGAGCCCGGCCCCGGCAGCCGATCCGGGCGCGGCAACGATGCCGCGCGGATTAGGGCGCCGGATCAGCGCTGGTTCCACATCTGGCCCAGCGCGGTCATGTGCTTGATCATCAGCTTGCTGTGCTTGTCCCACCAGGCGGGGATGGACTTGAACGCCTTGATCCGGGCCTTGCCGTCCTCGATCGCCACCACCGGCCAGTCGCCGACCAGGGCGTTGTCGATACCGAACAGCTCCTTGCCCCACCACTTGGCGTCGCCGAAGGCGTGCTTGCCGGTGCCGCCGGCCTTCATCGCCTCCAGGACGGGCCCCGGATCGGCGCTGCCCGCCCTGGCGGCGGCATCGGCCCACAGATCCATGATCGAGGCGTATTCCCACGACACCGCGCCCCACTCGCTGGCGCCGTAGCGCTTGGCGTATTCCGCGTAGAACTCGTTGGGCTTGACGAAATTCACGCCCTTGCTGTTCATCGCCGGGTCGTCGAAATCGGGGAACTGGAAGATGAAGCCTTCCATGAACTCCTTGGACGTCTTCTCGATGATCTTCTGGTAGAAGTCGGCGGTGCAGGAGATGATCTGCCCCTTGTAGCCCTGCTGGAACGCCTGTTCGCAGAGCGGGTGGACGTAATCGGCGTAGCAGGTGTCCAGGCACAGGATGTCCGGCTTCTTGGCCAGCAGCTTGGTCATCACCGGCGCGAAATCGGTCGTCGCCGGATCGAAGAACTCCGGCTTGTCGACCATCTCGATCCCGGCCGCCTCGAAGGCCGCCAGGTAGGTCGCCACCGAAGGCTTGCCGAGGGCGTCGTCCTGCGCGCAGATCGCCGCGGTCTTCAGCTCCTTCTTGTTTTCCGCCAGCCATTCGACGCCGGTCACGTTGTAGATCGGATGCACCTCGCAGGGCGCGAGGAGGGTCTTGGTCTCCGGCGACAGGTCGCTCGGCAGCAGCGTCGAGAACAGCATGCCCTCGCGCTCGGCGATCTTCTGCACGCCGGGCCAGGTGTCGCCGCCCAGCATCATGACGAACTTGACGCCGTCTTCCTTTATCAGCTTGGTGGCGCCGGTGCGCGCCTTGGCGGCGTCGTACTCGTTGTCGTAGCCGACGAACTCGATCTTGTGCGACTTGCCGCCGATCTTGACCCCGCCTTTGGCGTTGACCCAGTCGGCCCAGATCAGGCAGCCGTCCAGCCCGGGCTTGCCCCAGGCCGCGACCGGACCGGTGAGCGGCGCCAGGAAGCCGATCTTGATCACGGCGTCGGCGGCGAAGGCGACGCGGGGAAGGCCGGCGCCGATCGCCGCCAGCGTCGCGCCGGATGCCGCCGAGCTGCCGAGGAACTTCCTCCTGGTGATTTTGCCGTCCAGTGACTTGCGCGACATGCTTGCCTCCCTGAAATTGTTCACCACCGCCGATGCCCGTTGCCCGGCGGCGTTCCGAAGGGCCAAACGGCGGCCGGGCGGCACACCGAAAGGCTTGCGCAACCGTGACCGGGGGTCGAACCGTCGAAGCTAAAACCAATTTCGACCAATTTGAGCGGCGGATCGACTGAATTGGCGCGATTGCGTCGAACCCCTACAGCATGTCAAACGGGGGGCTGAATGCAAGACAAATTTGCGTTATTGCTGCCATTCGACTGGATTGCGCCGGGCCTCGTCGAACCGAAGACGGATGGAAATCGATCCTGCATCGGGCTATAGTGGTATTTGGTGGTGCGGATTGGTGTAGATTGGATTCAACTGCCGGGGGGAGTCCCGGGGCCACGCCGGCGATTCGGAGCGATCCGGAGCGCCGGCCAGAACAGAGAGCGAGATCATGGACAAACGGGTTGCGGTGATCGGCGCGGGGCCGTGCGGCCTCGCGCAGTTGCGGGCGTTCCAGTCGGCGCGGGCCGGCGGGGCGGCGATCCCGGAGATCGTCTGCTACGAGAAGCAGGCGGATTGGGGCGGTCTGTGGAACTACACCTGGCGCACCGGGCTGGACGAGTACGGCGAGCCGGTCCATTGCTCGATGTACCGCTATCTGTGGTCGAACGGCCCCAAGGAAGGGCTGGAGTTCGCCGACTATTCGTTCGAGGAGCATTTCGGCAGGCAGATCGCCTCCTACCCGCCGCGCGAGGTGCTGTTCGACTACATCGCCGGCCGGGCGGAGAAGGCGGGCGCGCGCGACTGGATCCGCTTCCGCACGGCGGTCCGGCGGGTCGACCACGACGCCGGCTCCGGCCGCTTCACGGTCACCGCCCACGATCTGGCCAGGGACCAGGAGTACAGCGAGGAGTTCGACAGCGTCATCGTCGCGACCGGCCATTTCTCGACCCCGAACGTGCCGCATTTCGACGGGCTGGACAGGTTCAACGGCCGGGTCATGCACGCCCACGACTTCCGCGACGCCGTCGAATTCAAGGACCGGGACATCCTGATCATCGGCACCAGCTACTCGGCCGAGGATATCGGCTCGCAGTGCTGGAAGTACGGCTGCCGGTCGGTCACCGTCAGCCACCGCACCGCGGCGATGGGCTATGACTGGCCGGACAACTGGAAGGAGGTGCCGCTGCTCCAGAAGGTCGAGGAAAACACCTGCACCTTCAAGGACGGCTCGACCGCCGATGTCGACGCGATCATCCTGTGCACCGGCTATCTCCACCACTTCCCGTTCATGGCGCCCGAGCTGTGCCTGAAGACGGCCAACCGGCTGGCGGTGGCGAACCTCTACAAGGGCGTGGTCTGGGTCGACAACCCGAAGCTGTTCTATCTCGGCATGCAGGACCAGTGGTACACCTTCAGCATGTTCGACGCCCAGGCCTGGTATGTCCGCGACATCGTGCTGGGCCGGATCGCGGTGCCCGACCGGGACGCCCGCGCCGCCGACGCCGCCGACCGCGAGGCCAGGGAGGACGCGCTCGAGGACGATTACGGCGCGATCAGCTACCAGGGCGATTATGTGCGGGAGCTGGTCGCGGACACCGACTACCCGAGCTTCGACGTCGACCGCACCGACGAAGCGTTCTTCCAGTGGAAGAAGTCCAAGAAGCAGGGGATCATGACCTACCGCGACAGGGGTCACCGCTCGGCCATGACCGGTACCGACGCGCCGGTCCACCACACGCCCTGGGTCGAGGCGATGGACGATTCGATGGAGACCTATCTGCGCGGCGAGTAGCGGCGCCCGGGAGTCCGGCCATGGGCGGGCTTGCGGCTGAATGGGAGTGGGACGCGCTCTCGGCCGCCGCGCTGGAGGCCTATCGCGCGGCGCGGCGCGAGGAAGCGGTCCATCTGTGGCGCCGCGCGGGCGCGCTGGCGCGGGATTTTCCCGCCGGCGACCCGCGCCGGGCGGCCAGCGAGAACAACGGCGCGCTCGCCCTGCTGATCGACCGCGACCACGACGGAGCCGCCGGGGCGCTGTCCTCGGCGCTTGCGTCGTGGGATGCGGCGCTCGAATGGACGCAGGGCATGGCGGTCGCCCCCGTCGCCCGCAGCTCGCTCTTTCACCAGCGCCTGGAACAGCGCCATGTCGAAATCTATGCCGACGTCCGGCGCGCGCGGCACCGCGAATTCCTCGACGGCGCGGCCGCGCTCACCCGCTTCAACCTCGCCATCGCCCGACTCTTCCTGGACGAGGACGAAGCGGCCGACGGCCTGCTCGCGACCGCGCTGGCCCGGCGCGAGCGGGCGTTCGGGCCCAATGACGGGCAGGTCGCCGACATCGCGCGGGTGCTGTCGGGCCGGGCCGACGCCGCCGCGGACGACCAACGGATGGCGCTCTACGACGCCCGCATCCGGACCGTCGGCGAGAACCCCGCGCCGGACGCGCTCGACGCCTGGCGCCGGGAACAGCCGCTGGAGATGAACGACACCCGCCGGTTCCTGGCGGCGGCCTATCTGACGGCGATCGTGCACGAACGGGATTTTCTCTAGCGCGGCCGCCGATCGGCTTTGGCCGGAACGGCGGCGGTTGGTACCATCGGACAGGCAATCCGCATTGCCGACGACTTGCCCGGCATCGGCCGCAACCGCCGGCCCGGGCCGGCAGGAGGAATCCAGATGACGCAAGCCACGATGACGGCGCGGGTCCCGACGGCCAACGCGATGGTTTCTCCGGCGTATCTGGCGCATGTGGTGTTCTATACCCGCCGCTTCGCCGAGATGACGGCGTGGTATCGAACGGTGCTCGGCGCCGACGTGACGATGGAGGGGGACCGCTACGCGTTTCTCACCTTCGACCGGGAGCACCACAGGGTCGCGATCATCAGGCGGGACGACCTGCCCGACGCGCCGGCAAAGGCGCTCGGCTTCGCGCACGCGGCGTGGACCTATGCGAGCCTTTCCGAGCTGGTCGCGACCTATGAGAGGCTGGCCGGCGAGGGCATCCACCCGGTGTGGGAGATCAACCACGGGCCCACCACCTCGATCTACTACGCCGACCCCGACGGCAACCGCATCGAGCTCCAGGTCGACAACTTTCCGTCCGTCGAGGCGCTGAATTCCTGGTTCGCCACCGGCGCGTTCGACCGGGACCCGGTCGGGGTCGATATCGGGTTCGCGGATATTTGCCGCCGGTTCCACGCCGGCGAGCCGGAACCGGACCTGCTGCGCCCGCTTTCCGCCTAGGACGACGGGCCTCGCATGCGCCCCCTCGCGACCGGGCTGACGACGCTGGACGAGGCGCGGGCGACCGCGGGCTACACCCTGTTCGCCCCGCTGGAGCGCGAAGAGGCGCTGCTGATCGACCTCGAGGGCGAGATCGTCCATCGCTGGGACATCGGCGGGTTGCCCGGCGATTACGGCTACCTGCTTCCGGGCGGCCGGCTGCTCTGCGGCGTCAAGACCGAATCGGGGCCGCAACCCGCGGGCGGCAAGGGCGGGCATCTGAAGGAGTTCGACTGGGACGGCAACCTCCTGTGGGACCATGTCGACGACGCGCACCATCACGATTTCCGGCGTCTCGCGAACGGCAACACGCTCTATATCGGCTGGGAGCGCATGCCGGCCGAGGCGGCGGAGCGCGTCAGGGGCGCCGAGCCCGGCAGCGAGGACGAGGGCGGCACGATCTGGGGCGACTTCCTCAAGGAAGTGACGCCGGGCGGCGCAATCGCCTGGGAATGGCACGCCCATAGCGACCTCGCGCTGGAGGACTTCCCGCTCCACCCGATGAGCACGCGGCTCGAATTCGCGCATTGCAACGCCTGCGAGGAGCTCCCCGACGGCAATATCATGCTGAGCTTCCGGCGGATCAGCACGATCCTGATCGTCGACAAGCCGACCAGGGCGGTCGCGTGGTCCATGCGCGACGACGGCTGGGGTCAGCAGCATGACTGCACCATGCTGGAGAACGGCAACATCCTCCTGTTCGCGAACGGCATCCACGTGCCGCGCGGGGTGTTCCATTCGGCGGTCGTCGAGATCGATCCGCGCAGCAAGCACGAGGTGTGGCGCTACGAGGATGCGCCGCGGTGGAACTTCTTCAGCCCCAACATCTCAGGCGCGCAGCGGCTCGCCTCCGGCAACACGCTGATCTGCGAAGGGCTGACCGGGCGCCTGTTCGAAGTCACGCCGGAAGGCGAGATCGTGTGGGAGTACATCAACCCCTGTTTCGGGCCGGCCGGGGCGGGCCGCGCCAACCGGGTGTTTCGCGCCTACCGCTACCCGGCCGGCGCACCCGAGCTGGGCGGGAGGCTCTAGCCCGCGAACCGGCGAGAGGGCGCCGTGGATCGTCGAAGCTTCTTGTGCGCGACCGGCAGCGCGGCCGCGCTGGGCCTGAGCGGCCGGCCGGGCCTGGCGCGGACGCTGCCCGATTCGGGCGCCCTGCATCGCCTCTTGGAAGAGACGCCCCGCGAACGCGTCGCCGCCGCGCTTGCCGGGCTGATCCGGGACGGTCTCGACCGCCGCGGGACCCTGGCCGCGCTCGCCGTCGCCACGTCGCGCCGCGTCCGGCCCTTCCCCCATGTCGGCTTCAAGTACCACACGGTGCTCGCGCTGCAATCGGTGCATCTGACGGCGCTCAACCTGCGCGGCAAGGAGCGCTGGCTGCCGGTGTTCTGGGCGCTCGACTATTTCAAGCGCGCCCAGGAGGCGGAACGCCGCCAGAGCGGCTGGACCATGGGTGCGCCGCCTGCCCCGGCGGCCGGGACGGCGGAGGCGGCGCAAAAAAACCTGATCGACGCGCTGGATCGCTGGGATCTCGAGGCCGTCGATCCCGCTATCCTCGATTTCGCCCGGCTGGCCGCCCCGGAGCGGCTCTCCGAGATCCTCTTCAGATACGGCATCCGGGATCTTCGCGCGATCGGCCACAAGGCGATCGCGGTGCAGAACGTGCACCGCCTGCTGCCGCTCGTCGGACCCGAATACGCGCCTCCGGTGCTTCGCTCGCTCGCCGCGGCGCTGCAAAATCACGGCTACGGCCCGAACCCCGCCACCGGCGACCTGGCTCCCGACCGGACCTGGCGGGCGTTCCAGGCGATGCTCCGGGAGATCCCGAAGAGCTGGAGACAGGGCCGCCGGGACGACGCCGCGCGCGATGAGCTGGTGCGCACGCTGCGCGAGGTCTCCGAGCTCGACGCGGGCCGGGCGGCGATCGACCTTTTGCGACACGGCGTCGCCGCCGACTCGATCTGGGAGGCCATCTTCGCCACCGCCGCGGAGCTGGTGCTGACCCGGCCGAGGGTGGTCCCGGTGCACGCCCAGACATCCGCCAACGCGTTCCACTACGTGTTCCGCCACGCGCGGGCCGATTCGACGCGGCAGCTGGCGCTGTTGCAGTCGGCGGCCTTCATGCCCGCCTTCCGGCGCGGCGTCGGCGACACGCGGGCCGATCTGCGGATCGAGGCGCTGGAGCCTCTCGCCGCCTCAGGCGAGGGCGCGGCCGCGTTGCGCGACGCATTCTCCGAGCTGCCGCACGATCCCGCCGCGGCCGCGCGCAAGGCCCTGCACTATCTGCAACGCGGCGGCTCCGCGGACCGCCTCGTCGCCGCCGCGCGCCGGCATCTCGCGCGCAGCGGCCGGTACTCCCACGACTACAAGTTCACCGAGGCCGCCCTGGAGAATTACCGGGAGATGGCGCCCGGCGCGTGGCGCGACCGGATCCTGTCGGCCTCGATGGCCTATTTCACGGGCTCCGCAACGGCGCCGAGCCCGGTCGCCCGGGAGGCGCTGCGGCTGCTTGGTTAGCCCGCCTCGGCCAGCAGGCGGTGCTGCTCGATCATGTCGGGCAGCGAGTCGGGGTCGCCGCGCCCGAGGCCGCATTCGGCGGCGATGCCGGCGACGGCGGCGAACTTGCGCGCCTGGGCGAGCTTGTTGGCGTTGCCTTCCGCGTCGCCCTCATGCACCAACCCGAGATAGAGCGCCGTCCCCTCCTCCAAAGCGAGGTCTTGGAGCGGCCGGAAGAACGCCTCGTCGCCGCGCTCCCGCGGCACCGGCATGTGGATGTACCGGATGGCGCGCGACACGCTGCCCGCGATGCCGTTGGCCATCTCGACACAGACCCCGAGATCCTTCGGCTGCACCATGTGCTCGTCCTGCGGGCTGCCGTAGCACAGATGGTAGCCGAGATCGACGGTCTCCGGCACCATGTCGCCGATCTCGCCGAGCGAGCCCAGGATCCGCCCCCGCTGGTCCTCCTCCAGCCCGTAATACCCCTCCCACATCAGCACCTCGGGACAGACATCCCACTGCCAGGCGATCTCGCCATGCGGCAGGGCGTCGGCGATGCGCCCCAACTCGGCGCGGAGATGGGCGGTGTAGGGGGCGAGGAAATCGTCATAGGCGTTGGGCGAGATGAAGTTGTAGGCGATCGCCAGCGGCGTCGCCATGCAGATCTGGTACCTGACCCCTTGCGGAACCGCGCCCTCTTCCCCGAGACGCGCGAAGACCGCGTGGTTGCGGATCGCGTCCTCGGCATAGCCGGTGGCGAAGGCGAGGCCCGCCGCATCCACGCCCGCGCGCACGCGCAGGCGTTCGACCGCGTAGACCAGCTTGCCGTCCCACTGGCGGAACTCGAGGACCGGCACGTCGGGGTCGATTTCCAGATCGGGATGCGCCTGGAGCATGTCGTTGATGAAGCTGATCCAGCGCCGGCGCCGCCCGGTCTCGCCGTCCGGCAGGCAGCGCAGATGCGCGCCGAGCGCCCCGCCCAGCGTGCGGAACGCGGTCTCCGCGTCGTCGACCGGCAGGCTGCCGACCAGATGCGCGGCGAGCCCGCCTGCGGTTGCGGCCATCTCTCGCCCTCCCCGTTTGCCGCGCGAGTGTGGCGGGGACCGTCACGGCCTGTCCAGCGCGTGTCGTCGCAATCTGCGCGCCCTCGCCGCCCGGGCTAAATCTGGCTGGTGCCGAAAGCCAAGCCGGTGATGAGCAAGGCCCATAGTGCATAGGTTGCGCAAAAGATCGCCAGTGGAACCGCCGCGGCCCGCGTTCCTTTGGAACGACGGGGTCGTGTCCCCACACGTGGTGTAGGAGCTCTGGCTTTCGTTGGTAGCTGTGGGTAAGTAGCCCGCCGCCGCGACCGTCGCGAGTCTGGCGGCGGCGG
>Ga0209544_1000102_pt1 | contig 128699 bp, 108 predicted proteins | sample MesohylPK_FD_187297 | JGI IMG/M metagenome (GOLD analysis project Ga0209544, IMG submission 187297) | Host-associated microbial community of the marine sponge Aplysina aerophoba from Gulf of Piran - sponge mesohyl, lysed by proteinase K... | ecosystem: Host-associated > Porifera > Sponge >... | reverse complement strand
CCGCCGCCGCCTGCGATCGCCGGCATGCTCTTCGGCCGGTCGATGACGTCGGTGCGGCTGAAGTTCTGCGGGCCGTAGCTGTGCTTCTGCGACAGGGTCGTGATCGACGGCCGGCCGGGGGAGCGCGGGTCGCGCGGGTCGCGCAGCGCCGCCTGGCGCGGCGGCAGCTCCTCGGCGCGCACGGGCCGGTCGATGGTCGGCGCGCCGCGCGGGTCGCCGTACGAGCGGGTGGCGTTGCGCGCGGCCATCGCCTGGGCGCTCACCCCGGCCAGCTCCATCTCGCGACGGTGGGACTCGAGCACCGCTCGCAGGTGGTCGTTGGTATGGCCGTCGCCGTCTCTGGCCTGACCGGGGGCGTCGCGGGTGTGGTTGGCCTGCTGGGAGACGATCCGGTCCATGTGCGCGTCGATGCTGTGGCCCGAGCCTGCGCCGGCGGCGCCGCGCGCCGCCTGCGCCCGGATGGCGGCGACGTTCTGGCCGACGGATTCGCGGACGTGGTGGTGGCGCGGCTGCGCGAGCGCCTGTTCGGTCGTCTCCAGCGCTTCGCGCCGGTCGTCGTGGCGGTCGGCGGGCATGTGCTTGCTCCCCTCGGGTCGTGGCACCGGTGTCTTACGCTCTGAGCGTACGCGACGTTGTGTGCGGAACGGGCGTCGCGCAGGGAACGGGAGGTCGGGACCGATGCGACTGCTGCTGTTTCTGCTCTATTACGGGATCGCGTTCCTGATGGGATTCGTCATCCGGGCGCGCTTCGACACGTGGATGTACTCGAAGCCGCACATGCAGGAGCGCCTGGTCATCTGGGCTTCCGACACGGTGAGCTACGTCGAGAGCGGCGGCCCCGGTCCGGTGCTGCCGCCGGAGACGGCCGACGCCGAGGCGTTCTCGCCGGTGCTCGGGCAGACGCGCATCGGCGGGCTCGCGCGCCGCGGCGGGGCCAGCGAGGCTGCCGCCGAGGCTGTCCCGGAGGGGCTGGCGGGGGACGAGCCGCAGTCCGCCGACGGCAGTGCGGGCTCGCCGCCGCCCCCGGTGCGTCCGGCCTGAGCGGGCATGGTAACGTGGAGGCGAAGGTTGCGCGAATGTGTGTTCTTGGTGGCTTGCGCGGGGTCGGGGCGGTGGCGTTGCTGCGCGCCCGGGCCTTGGTGTGCCGGAGGTAGTCGATGGACACGCTGGACAGGATGAGCGCGGAAGGGCAGGACCAGGCGGTCGAGAAGGCGTTGAAGGACGCGGAGAAGGACGTCTACGAGTACGAGGGCAAGACCTACACGGCGCATCCGGCGGCGACGCTCTTCCCGTTGATCAAGGGCGACGACTTCGACGCGCTGGTCGCGAGTCTGGCCCTGAATGGCATGCGGCACCCCGTTCTGCTGCTCGGGGACCAGATCGTCGACGGGCGCAACCGTTTTCGGGCCGCGAAGAAGGCTGGCGTCAAGATCACCTTCAGGCAGATCGATCCGGACGAGGACGTCTGCGTGGTCGCGATGGACATGAACATCCATCGGCGCGACCTGACCGGCAACCGGAGGGTGGTTCTGGCGTCGACGCTGCGGCGGATGTCGATCCGGCTCGAGCAGCTGCGGCGCGAGGCGATAGCCCGGGCAGCCCGGGAGGCCAGGGAGAAGGAGGCCGCTGCCGCGCTGGCGGCCGGCGGATCGGACGACGCGCAGGTTGCAGGGAAGCCGCCGCAGGCGGATCCTGCGGCCCCGGGCGAGCGGTCCGCGGAGGATGCCGGCGGCGGATCCAGCCCGGATCCGGCTCCTGCGGCTGGCGTCGAGGGGGAGGCCGAGGCCGCGGCCGCGGAAAAGACGCCTTCCGCTCTGGACACGTCGTCTTCGTCGCTGGTGAGCCGGAAGAAGGCGGCGGAGCTTGCGGGCGTGTCGACGGGTTCGCTGAAGCGGTTCGACAAGGTCGTCGAGAAGGCTCCGGAACTCGAGCCGCTGATTGCGGAGGGCAAGCTATCCGTCGCTGATGCGGTCGTGGTCAGCGAGGAGGACCCCGAGCTGCGCCGTCAGGTCGTTGACGACGTCAGGGCGGGCCGCGCGCGCACCGGAGCCGCGGCCATCGAGAAGCGCACCGGGCGGGCGCCGAAGGCGCGCAGCCGTCCGAAGAAGTCGGGCGGCGCGAAGGCGGAGGCGGATGGCGCCGGCGGCGACGTCGCGGGCATGCCGCCGCTGCCGTCGGTGGGCGGCGGGTCGGACGGGAAGGGCGGGAAGGACGGCGCAGCTCCTGCGGGCTCGGCGGCTCCCGCGGCGGGTGCGGGCTCGGCGGCTGCTGGTCCGGCGCAGGGTGCATCGCGCCAGTTGCTGCCGGCGAATGCGTTCTCCCCGTCCCTGCTGATGGCGGGGGTGCGCAAGCTCATGCCGGCGATCGCGTTCGACCCGTGTTCCTCGGAGGCTGCGCAGGAGCGGATCCGCGCCCTTGAGTGGCTCTCGGCCGAGCAGGACGGGTGCGCGAAGGCGTGGTCCGGCGAGGCGTACGTGTTCCCGCCGCCGCAATTCGCCGGACGCTTCGCTTCGAAGCTGATGGGCGAGATGATGGCGGGGCGCGTGCCGCGCGCCGTGTTCCTTGCGCCGTCCGACATGGCCGACGAGGACGCGGGGCTGTTGCTGCGCAGCTCGCGCCTGACGGGCATCGTGTATGAGCTGGAGCGGTCGATGTTCGACGTCGAGGACGGCAACCCGGTCAAGGCGCCTTCCCGGATGGTGCTGTACGTGTTCGGGTTCGAGCGGAAGCAGCTCTACGACGCCTTCGACCCGTGGGGCAAGGTGCTGACCGTCGAGTCGAGGCGGTAGGAGGACGACGCGGTGTTCTCGCGCACCTGGCTCGCGGTCCTGGCCGGTTCGGTGGCCCTGTGGGGGATGAACCAGCTCGGCGGCGGACCGTCCTTGCCGGACCCGGGTGCCCGGGGTGTCTCGCCGTCGTCCTGGGCGTTGGGTTCGTCGGCCGCGGCCGCTGCGGTGCCGGGACTGGCGGCGTGCCTGGACGCGGCGGCCGCGCTGGATGCGGGAGCGCCTGGCGGTCCGGTCGTGCAGGACGTTCCCTTCGTCGAGCGGCGGTACCGCGCGCGGTGCCGTCCGGTGCTCGACGGCGAGGCGTTCGATGCGTTCGCCGCCGCCTACGGGGAGCGGTCCCGCGCGGCGGTTGCCGCCATCCTGGAGCGCGAGGAGCGGCTGGCGGCCGAGCTGGTCGCCGGTCCGCAGGCCGCGGCGCTGGACCCCGATGCGGTCTGGGCCGCGGCCCTGGGTCGGGCGGCATTGGACGCAAGGGCGTTCGGCGCCGAGCTGGTCGCCTGGTTCGATGCGAGGGCGCCGGCTGGCAGTGCGGAAGCGCCGGCGGTTGCGGCCGATGAGGGCGCGGTGGTGGATCCGGCCGGCGTGCCGGCGCGCTGAGGTGGCAAGGATGCTGGCGTCGCGTGCCGGAGTTGCGGTCCTGGTCGCTGTCGTGCTCGCGGCCTGCGTGCGCAATCCCCTGCCGGTGGCGCCGGCGGCTGCGCCTGCCGTGCCCGAGCGGGTTTCGCTGGACGAGTCTTTGCCGCCGTGGGAGTGGTACCGGGCGGCTGCGCGCACGGTGGGCCCCGTCGATCGTCTTGCGGCGCCGCTGCCGCGGGAATGGCGGGGGCTGCGCGTCGCCGAGCCGGCGCGCTGCGCGGTGTTCGACGCGTCGGACTATGCGGCTGGCGGGGTTCTGCCGCCGCGTGTGCCGGCTCCGCGCGGCGGGTTCCGCGAGCCGTTGGGCTGCTCGCTCTTCGCGGGTCCGGGGGACCCGGCGGTCCGCGAGGGCCGTGTTGTCTCGGCCGAGGCGGCGCACGACGCGGGGCTGTGCGCGCGGCCAGCGGCGCGGGCCGCATTCGGCCTGGATCCGGACAACCGCCTGTACGTGCCTGTGGTCGTCGCGGCGGCGCGCGCTGAGGCGGTGGCGCGCGGGGACGGCGAGTGGCTGCCGGGTCGGAACCTGTGCTGGTACGTCGGGACGCAGCTGCGGGTCCGGCGCCGCTATGGCCTGAGCGTGTCGCTCTGGGAGGCGCGGCTGTTCGAGGCGGTGCTGCGGGGCTGCCCGGCTGTGGCCCCGGCGCCGCGCTGCGATGCGCGCGGGGGAGGGGTGTGGTGACCGGCTGGTCGGGGTCCTGATGAACGGAGCTCTGGGGAGTGGGTGTGCCAGCCGGACTGCCAGCCGTTTCTGACTACGGGTGGGTATTCGTGACCACTTCGGACGACATCCGACTCGCGGTTTTGCTAGGAAATGCTGGATTTATTGGGGTTTTTGTGTTCTCCTGATCCGCCTCCTAAGCGGCAGGCCCCCGGTTCGAGTCCGGGCACGCGCGCCATTCCCGGCGGTTCCCACCTCAGATGATGGTCATGGGCAGGTCAGTGGTCGGAGAGCCGCGTTCGGCGAACGTACAGACATGCTCGGCAATGACGTCGAACTCGATCCGGTATTCGCCCGGCGTCTCGATGGTCGGCAGCACGACGTGCAGTGTCACGTCGTCGCCGGGGGGGACGTCGCGCGGCAGCAAGGTCCGCGACCACTTCGGGTCGATGCAGGTGTCCGGGTCGATGCGGTGAAGATTCGCGGCAAGCTGGGTCGTGCCGCGTCGATCCGGCGTGCCGCACAGCCAGCGGGTATCGCCGGTGTTGGTCACGCGGACATGAAGCTGGATGGGGGCGCCGGCGGTCACCCGTCCGCGGTCGACGGCGGGCTCGATGCGGGCCTGCAGGTTGTCGGGGTTGCGGGTCGTGGCGTGGTACTCGCCCTTGTAGACCACGATGTAGGTCACCGCGCGCATCGCTGTTGTCCACAACTTCCAGTAGTGACCCAGCTCGCGGCCCATGAGAAAGTCGCGCAGACTCCCCGCCGGCACTTCCACCGAGAGCGGCAGACCGATGGGGACCACGGTCATCCTGCTGAATCCGCAGGCGAGCGCACGCTGCTCCAGCGCCTCCACGTCGATGTCGTTCTCCAGCACGTCCCAGGCGTCCATTTCGTCCAGGCTCGCCTGGGTGTGGCTGTGTCCCGGGGCCGGCTCGCACATCGCGACGACCCCGCCGTCCTTGAGGACGCGCGCCATCTCTCGCAGGACCTCGTCCTGATTGGGGACGTGATGAAAGGCATCGTACAGCAGGATCTTGTCGACGTGCCCATCGGACAACGGGATCCGGTGACCGTCATAGGGGAGGAACTGCGGATCGAGATCCCAGTTGGTCTGCGGGTCGCGCTCGAACAGTTGGCGACCCATCTCCAGCGCCGCGGGGGACACGTCGACGGCGATGGTGGGGCAGCCGTACCGATTCAGGAAATGCAGCAGCCAGCAGGTCCCGGCGCCGAGCTCCATCACGACGTCGCCGGGCGCGAGGCGGAGCCAATGCGCGACGACGCCGATGTCGAAAAAGCGTCGCGCGAAGTTGTCGATATCGGTATACGGCTTGCCCAGCAGGAACGGTTGATCCGTCTGCTCGGCGAAGTAGCGATCGGCGGCGGCGTTGAAGATGTCGGTCCGGGCGACGATCTGCTCGGGCGTGAACCGCGAATGGGCGGCCGGCGGCCGGTTCATCCACTCCGTGGCGTAGAGCCGGTCATAGACTACCGTCAGCAGTCGGCGGACACGGATGGACCGCTTTGCCAGCCACTCGGTGACGCCGACGATGATCGTCGCCAGGACTTGCGCGCGCATTGGAACGCCGTGGCGTCAGAAGACCGGTTCGGCCGGCGGTGGGGCGGGGGCTATGTCGCGAAACGCGTAGTGATTCCAGCCGAAGACCTCCTTGAGCGCCATCGGGATGTCGAAGCCGTGCTGCTCGACCGATTCGGCAGGCACCGACAGGTTGAAATCGAAGGGCCATACGCAGTGCCCTTCGAACTCCTCGTTCCAGGAACCGACGACATAGACCGGCGCCGGCAGCACGGCCTGCCCGAGCTCGCCGGACCAGTACCGCAGGATGTGCTCCTGCATGTGCATGCCCTTCAGGAGCTTCATGAAATCGGCGTACTCGCCGCGCCCGATTTCCAGGGTCGGATGGCCCGACTTGGCGAAGCCGGGAGCCAGATTGGGGATGACCAGGAGACGGCGCCCGGTGAAGAGGTTGCGGATTTCTGTCGCGGCGGCATACGTGGTGCGGAGGGTGTTGATCTGGTTCTGGAGGTACAAGGGCGACATCCGCAGCCGCTGCTCGCTGCCCTGCTTGATGTTGGCGGCGTGATGATAGATGTAGATGGCGTCGAAGAAGCGGCTGCGCGTGCGACGGTCGGCCGAGAACTGCCCGGTCGAGGACAGTTGCATCTCCTCGCCGACGAGGTACGGGAACTCCCCGTAGACGTCGGCGAAGTCCTGTCTTGCGCTCGCGATCGTCGTCTGCATCGCGGACGCTTCGCGCGTGCTGAGCGGCAACCGTCCCCAGGTGTGCGTGCCGAAGATGAAGACCACCGGACGTCCGTCCAGAGCGAAGATACGGACGGGACTGACGCGGCGCACGTCTTTCAGGAAGCGGGCCATCGCGACGAAGTCGTCGCGGAAGGCGGACTGCACGGTCGGCGCAAGAAAGCCGATTCGCCCGCCGGTGGCCGGCAGCGCCAGAGTGTCCTCGTAGAGCAGGCAGACGTGACGGGTGGCGACGTTCGGCGCCTGCAGGAATCCACGGAAGTAGTTGCGATTGTTGCCGGTCGTCAAGCGCCGCGGGATCCAGCTCAAGGCGTCCACCGTGACGCCGAACTCGTTCTTCAGATCATGGAAGGTCGTTTCGACCTCCGGATCGGACGACAGATAGTCGCCTCCCTTGAAACGGACGGTCTGGGAGCCGGGAGGGCGGTCCAGGGTGTTGTACCAGCCATAGTGCCAGGCGACGGTGATCGGCCGGCGGGGCGTCGGCATGGGCGATTCGCCGTAGCGTTGGATGGAATGCGTGACCGAATCGACGACCAGGGGCTCGACGACTGCGCGTCCGAACACGTCGGCCCGGTAGTCGAATCCCGGCCGCGGCGTGAGACCGAATCCCCGTTGCGCGTACAGGGCGGTGCTGACGATCTCCCGGTCGGAGGCGTCGATCGCGCCGCTGCCGTCGATGTCGGTGACGTACGGCGGGAGCAGCGGCGGACCTTCCTGCCCGCGAAGCAGGGCAGGCGCCCGTACCGCGTTGCCGGCAAGCGCGAACCCCGCGGCACGCAAGAACTGGCGTCTCGAAGGCTCTTGCGAGTCGTGACTCATTACGTCAACAGGTGGTCCGGGGCGAGGCGCCCGCCTCGGCGCGTCGGGAAAATTCAGCGCAACCGCCGGGACTGATGCGCTTCCCGACCCGGCGCCGCGCGCTACTCTACCACATCGGTTGCAGCGCCAGGCCCCGCGGGGCCGCCGGTGGGCGTGCTCTTTTTGTTAGGATTAGGGGATCCCTCGATGATGACACCATGAAGAGAGCGGAGAGACACCATCTCAAGGCCGACCCACTGGCCGCCGGGCTGCAGCCCCTGCTGGAGTCCATGCGGAGAGGTCGGTGGGCCGTCGGCACCGTAAGCGTCCTCGGCGTGCTGGTTGCCGGTGCGTCGGTATTCGGTTGGCAGCAGTGGCGCACCTCGCGCGCCAGCGAGTTGCTGGCGTCCGCGATGGCGGTGGTGGATGCCCCGGTCGTTCCTGCGGACGGACAGGCGGCCGCCGGACCGGACGCGTACCCGTCGGAGGCCGCCAAGCTCGAGACCGCGGTGCCCCGGCTGCTCGCGGCGGCCGATGCGTATCCGAGCCTGCAGCAGGGCATCGTGGCCCGCTATCAGGCGGCGGTCGCGCTCGGAGCCCTGGGCCGCACCACGGAAGCCGCAGCGCAGTACCAACGCCTGATCGAGGTCGCCAGCGACGGCATCTATGCGCGCATGGCCCGTCTCGGACGCGCCGAAGCGCATCTGCAGGCCGGGGAGTACGAGGAGGCGATTGACCTGCTCGAAGCGGAATCCCGGCTCGCGGACGCCGAGTTCCCCTTCGATGCAGTGCTGATGCGGCTCGGCCAGTCGTATCGCCTGGCCGCCAGGCCGGCCGAGGCGATGCAGGCGTTCCAGCGTCTCGTCGACGAGTTTCCGGCCTCCGGCTACCGTTTCGATGCCGAGCGCGAGCTCGACACGCTGAACTCCGGGCGATAGGTCGGTCCGGGTCGCGGTGGCACGAGACATGACCAGGGCGCCGGCATCCCCGGCCGGCGAGTTCACCATCGGTCTCGTACAGATGGCCTGCCGCCCGCTGGCCGCTCGCAACCACGAGGCGGCCGAGGCCGGCATCCGCGACGCGGCAGGGCGGGGCGCGCAGATCGTCTGCTTGCAGGAGTTGTTCGCGACGCCGTACTTCTGCCAGCGGGAGGACGCCGCCTGCTTCGATCTGGCCGAGGAGATTCCCGGAACCCTCACCACGCGCTACGCGAGGCTCGCGCGGGCGCTCGGCGTCGTGCTGATAGTGCCGCTCTTCGAGCGTCGCGCCGCCGGTCTGTACCACAATTCCGCGGTCGTGATCGACGCTTCGGGAGAGCTGCTCGGCGTGTACCGCAAGGTGCACGTGCCCGACGATCCGCAGTTCCTCGAGAAGTTCTACTTCACGCCGGGCGACCTCGGCTACCGCGTCTTCGAGACCCGGCACGCACGTATCGGCGTGCTAATCTGCTGGGATCAATGGTACCCGGAGGCGGCTCGCCTGACCGCTCTGCAGGGCGCCGAGGCAATCTTCTATCCGACGGCAATCGGTTGGATCGGTACCGGCGATCCGGGTGACGACGGGCTCGCCGAACGCGATGCCTGGATGACGGTGCAGCGGGGACACGCCATCGCGAACGGGGTCTACGTGGCAGCCGTGAACCGTGTAGGCACGGAGACGTCGGAAGCGGGTGCGCTGCGATTCTGGGGCGGCTCGTTCGTCTGCGACCCCGGGGGGCGGGTAATCGCCCGGGCGGACGGAGACGCTGCCGGCGTGGTGGTCGCGCGATGCAGCCGGCGCGCCCTGGAGGAACAACGGCGGGCGTGGCCGTTTCTCCGGGATCGCCGCATCGATACCTACGCACCGATCACGCGGCGCTATCTGGACGACCCGCCGCGCGAGGTCCAGCGGGCGCGATGAGCGGCCTGCGGCGCGCGCCGTCCCGCCGGGGAGCGGCGCCGGCGCCGCGCGACGCCGGCTTCCGGATGCCCGCGGAGTGGGAGCCTCACCACGCGACCTGGCTCGTCTGGCCTCATGCCCGCGCCGATTGGGAGGTCAAGACCACGGCGGTCGAGTGGTGCTATGCCGACATCGCGCGCAACCTCATCCGCGGAGAGCGCGTTGCGATCGTCTACCGGGACGAGGCCGTGCGCCGGCGGGCGGAGCGCCGCCTGCGTCGGACCGGCGTGCACCTGAACCGGATAGACGCACACATCATCCCGACGAATCGCTCCTGGATTCGCGACTGCGGACCGGTCTTCGTCGTGGGCGGATCGGCTGCCCGGTCCGAGGTCGCGGCGACCGACTGGCGATTCAACGGCTGGGCGCGCTACCGCGCCTGGCGGCGTGACGACGCGCTGCCGCGGACCATTGCCGGACACCTCGGCATGCGCCGCTTCGAGATCGCCGCGGTCACGAGCTACGGACCGCGGCCCGTGGTTCTCGAAGGAGGCAGCATCGACGTGAACGGGCAGGGCCTGCTGCTGACGACCGAACAGTGCCTGCTGGGGCGCGAGCAGGCGCGCAATCCGGACCTGCCCCGAGAGGCGATCGAGCGCGTCCTGCAGCAGGCGCTGGGAGTCGAGCGCGTCCTGTGGCTCGGCGGCGGTATCGCGGGCGACGATACGCACGGCCACGTCGACGACGTCGCACGCTTCGTGCGGCCCGACACCGTCGTTGCCGCCGTCGAGCCCGATACGCGCGACGAGAACCACGCGCCTCTCGCCGACAACCTGGCGCGCCTGCGGGAGATGCGCGACCTGCGCGGTCGCCCGCTGCACGTCGTGACTATCCCGATGCCGCGGCCGCTCTACTTCGACGGCGAGCGCCTGCCGGCGAGCTACCTGAACTTCTACATCGGCAACGACGTCGTGCTCGTGCCGACCTTCAACGATCCCTCCGATCGGGTGGCCCTGCGGATACTGGCCGACCTGTTTCCGGCGCGCGAGGTGGTGGGCATCCACGCCGGCGATCTCATCCTCGGCCTCGGCGCCGTGCACTGCGTCACGCAGCAGCAGCCGCGCGGGCGCCATGCGTCCCCGGCCGGGAACCGCGCGCCTCTTCGGTGACCCGCACGGCCGGCTGGGAGCTTGCGCCGCAGAACGCAGCGAAGCGAAGTGCTGGGGCGCAAAGGTCGTGGAGTGGGGGGATGGGCCGAAGCGCCGAGCCTGGGAGGCGTTTCGGGGCGCTATTGCGACCGATCGCCGAGGCCGTCGAAACCCTCGACCGGAACCGGCGCTCCGTCGATGACCAGCGCGCGGCCGCCGAGCGCGAACGCGGCGGGGCGGCGGGCGGCGAGCAGCTCGCGGCCCGACGCCGCCAGGGCGCTGGTCAGCAGCGGGAAGGCGAGGGTCGCGTCGGCGTGCACGGTGACCTGATCGGCGTCCACGGCCAGCTTGCCCCAGCTCTGCGCCTCGTCCAGGGTCGATCCGGATGCGCCGCCGAAGTGCGGGGCGTCGGTGATGATCTGCAGCGCGTAACGGTGTCCGCCGGCTCCGGGACGGCAGAAGTCGGCCTGTACGCTCGCCTGGTTGATGAAGTTCTTCGGGGTTCCGCCGCCCAGGACGATCGATGCGGTCCGCGGGCGCCGGATGACCAGGTTCGTCGATTCGATGACGTCGCCGACCACGTCGATGTGTCCGTGCCGGGGATCGGCATGCCGGGCCTGGGCGAGTCCCATGCCGATGGACGAATCCGCGATCGCGGGGCAGAACAGGGGGACCGCCGCGCGGTAGGCCGCCGTGAGGATGCCGTCGCCGCCCGTGTCGCTCCACAAGCGCCGCCCCAGTTGATGCAGGTACTCCCGCGTGGTGTACGGCCGGGCCTCGAGTTCGGCGCTGAAGGCGGCGATCCAGTTGTCGTTGTCGACGAACTCGTCCTCGTCCACGTAGGTGTCGTACACGCGGTCGATGCGTGCCGCCTGCAGCGCGCGGTCGTCCGCCCGGTGCGAGCCGACGAAGTGTCTCCGGCCGCGGGTCTCGTGCAGGTCGTGGTACAGGTTGGCGCCGGTGGACACGACGCAGTCGACGGCGCGGTCGCGGATGAGCCGGGCGATGGCGAGGCGCAGTCCGCCGGCGGTCAGCGCGCCGGCCACCCCGAGGAAGATCACGACCTCGTCGTCGGCCAGCATGCGCTGCCAGATCCGATGAGCGGTGGCGAGGTTGCGTCCCTGGAACGAGATCCGCTCCATCCGCCGGAGCAACTCCTCGGCCGGGGCATCCGGCGCGATCTCGAAGGGCTCTATCGGCACGTCGAGAAAGCGCGACTTGTCGGAGGAAGTGGAGGGCTTGGACAATGGTCTGCTGCGAAGTCCGGACGGTTCAGTCCGCCAGCGTCTCCTTCAACTCGCCGAGAAGCACCAGCGCTTCGAGTGGAGTCAGACGATCGACGTCGATCTCCGCGATCCGTTCGGCGACGGCGCGGTGGACCGACGACGGCGGTTCCTGCTGGAAGAGCCCGAGCTGACCCGCGGTCTCGCCCGCTGCTCCGCTGAAGGAGGGACGCCCGCCGCGCGACAGCTCGTCCCGCTCGAGCCCCGCCAGAATGGTGCGTGCCCGCGCGACGGTCGCCGGCGGCAGACCGGCCAGCCGCGCGACCTGGATGCCATAGCTGCGATCCGACCTTCCCGGCTCCACCTTGCGCAGAAAGACGATGTCGTCCTGCCACTCCCGCGCGGCGACGTGGTAGTTCACCACGCCGTCGTGGAGATCGGCCAGGTCGGTGAGCTCGTGGTAGTGGGTCGCGAAGAGCGTCCGGGGACGCGCCTGCGGACTGGTGGCGAGATGCTCCGCAACCGCCCAGGCGATGCTCAACCCGTCGAAGGTCGCCGTCCCGCGGCCGATCTCGTCGAGCAGGACGAGGCTGCGCGAGGTGGCCTGGTGCATGATTTTCGCCGTTTCCTGCATCTCGACCATGAACGTCGAGTGTCCGCGGGCCAGATTGTCGGCGGCGCCGATGCGGGCGAAGATCCGGTCGATGATCGGCAGCGCGGCTTCGCGTGCGGGCACGAAGGACCCGGCCTGCGCCATCAGGACGATGAGGGCGGTCTGCCGCAGGTACGTCGACTTGCCTCCCATGTTGGGCCCGGTCAGCACGACGACCTGGTGGTCCGTCTCGTTGAGCCGGACGTCGTTCGGCACGAACGAATCGGTCCGCGTCTCGACCACCGGATGCCGCGCGTCGGCGATCGCCAGCTCTCCGTCCTCCCGCACCCGCGGCTTGACGTAGTCGCGCCGCGCGGCCACCTCGGCCAGCGCGGCGAGGACGTCGAGAGTGGCGATCGCCCGCGCGGACCGCTGGATGCGACCCGCCTCGGCGAGAGTCGCACGCCGCAGTTCGTCGAAGATCTCCTGTTCCCGCTCGAGGATCCGCTCGTCCGCCCCGAGCGCCTTCTCCTCGTATTCCTTGAGCGCCGGGGTGATATAGCGCTCGCCGTTCGCGATGGTCTGCTTGCGGTGATAGTCGTCGGGGACGGCGTGGAGATTCGCCGCCGACACTTCGATGTAGTAGCCGAAGACCCGGTTGAACCGGATCTTCAGGGATCCGATGCCGGTCCGCTTCCGCTCGGCCGCCTCCATCGCCGCGATTGCCTGCCGGGCGTCGCGGCTGATGGCGCGCAACTCGTCGAGATCTCCGTCCACGCCGTCCCGAATGAACCCGCCGTCCCGTGCAAGCGCCGGCGGATCGTCGCCCAGCGTCGCCGTGATCCGGTCGTGGACGTCGCGCAGCTCGTCGAGCTCGTCCAGCAGCACGCCGATGAGCGGCGCCTGCAGTTCGGCCGCGTGGGCGCGGGCCGCCGGAAGGATGCCGACGGATCGGCCGAGCGCCGCCAGATCGCGCGGTCCCGCCGTACCGAGCGCCACGCGGGCGATGAGACGCTCCAGATCCTGGACGCGGGCCAGATCCCCCCGCAGACGCCCGCGGGCGGCGACCTCCCGCGACAGTTCGTCGACCGCGTCCAGGCGGTCGATGATCGGCTCGCGCGCCGCGAGCGGCCGCTGTAGCCACGCGCGCAGCATGCGGCCGCCCATCGGGGTGTTCGTCAGATCGATCTCCGCAAGGAGCGAACCGGCCCGATGTCCTTCGGCGCCGGCGAGGACCTCAAGGTGCTCGAAGGTCGCGGCGTCGACGACGAGATGATCGGCCCGCGTCCGGAACTCCAGCGTTCTGAGATGTTCGAGCTCGGTCCTCTGTGTATTGCGCAGGTGGCGCACGAGCCCTCCCGCAGCCCGTATGGCCGCGGGGTGCCGGTCCGGAATCAGGCCGAAGCCGTCCAGCGACGCCGTGCCGAGCTGCCCGAGCAGGGTTTGCAGGGCCTGCTCGAGATCGAAGAGCGCGGGCTCGGCGGCGGTGATCGGCACGTCGACGTGCTCGATTCCCGGCAGGCACGCCGCATCGAGGTCCCCGGGCAGCAGGATCTCCCGGGGCCGGACGGCGGCCAGCTCGTCGACGGCCGCCCCGGCCGACGAGTCCCCGCGGTGCTCCGTGACCCGCAGCTCGCCCGTGGAGAGGTCGGCGGTCGCGAGGCCGAAAACGGCGGAGGCGGCGTCGCCGCCCCGGGCGACGGCCACGAGGAACGCAGGCTCGCTCGCTTCCAGGGCCCCCGCATCCGTGTACGTGCCGGGGGAGACCACCCGGACGACCTCGCGGCGAACGATGCCCCGGGCCTTGCGCGGGTCCTCGACCTGCTCGCACACGGCGACCCGGAACCCCTGTTTGACCAGGCGCGCGAGGTACGTGTCGGCCGCGTGCCACGGCACGCCGCACATCGGAATCTCTCGACCGCCGCGATCCCTGGAACGCGACGTGAGGGTCAGCTCCAGAACCCCGGCCGCGGTGACCGCGTCCTCGTAGAACATCTCGTAGAAGTCGCCCATCCGGAAGAAGATCAAGGCATCGGGGTACTGCCGCTTGGCCTCCAGGTACTGGCGCATCGCCGGCGTCGTCCCCTGGCCGGCGGCGACCTTCGCCTTGACGGTGGGCGTCATCGTGCCCGATGGTAGCATCGCGCGATGGGGTACTCGGCGCGACGGGGAATGTGGATACTGGCGCTCGATACGAGCACGCGCGAAGGCAGCGTTGCGGTGGCGCGCGGCGGCGACGTCGTCGCGGCGGCCGCGGGAGATCCTTCCCGGACGCACGGCGAGCGGCTGCCGGGCGACCTGCTGGCGATCACCGCGAAAGCCGGCGTGTCCCTTTCCGCCATCGACCGGTTCGCGGTCTCGTCCGGTCCCGGATCCTTCACCAGCCTGCGGGTGGGGCTCGCGACCATCCAGGCGCTCGCGCTCGTTCACTCGCGGCCCGTGGTCCAGGTTTCGACGCTCGAGGCTCTGGCGCGTACCCCGGGCGCGGGAGATCGCGTGCTGGCCTGGATGGACGGACAGCGCCGGGACGTGTTCGCCGCGTTGTACGACCGTGGCCCCCGGGCGTGTATCGCCGGCCCGCGCGTCGGCCGGCCCGCGGAGATACTCGATGCCTGGAAGCCGCAACTGGCGAAGCGCCCGCTGGACGTCGTCGGCAACGCGGTGACCGCGACGCGGGCGCTGCTCGCGGAACGGCTGGGCACGGGGCCCGTCCTGGTGGACGAGCCGCCGCCACTCGCGCCCGTGATCGCACGCCTCGCGTTCGAGCGTTACGGCGAGGCGGTCGCGCCACACGCCGCTCAGCCGCTGTACGTCCGGCGTCCCGACGCGGTGCTCGCCCGCCGGCGAGGACTCTGAAACAGTCTTGAAACATTCCTGGGGCGTGTGTTACTTTCCGGCAGCCGTGCGGCCATGCAGGCTCACCGCCCCGGAGCAGGGGAGTCCCACACAGGAGGGAACATGACCCAGGAGCAACACGCGCGCGAGGTGTTGCTGGAGGAAGACGACGAGTACCGTGATCTGGCCGAGCAGCATCGGGCCCTGGAGAGTCGCCTCGCCGAGTTGCTCGATCACCCATACCCGTCCGGCGCCGAGCAGGTCGAAGAAGCGACGCTCAAGAAAAGAAAGCTCCACATCAAGGACCGCATGGAGTACATCCTGCGGCGCCGCTTGACGCCGCGGGCCGAAGACGGCGAGCCCCTCCTCGGTAGCTAGGAGACTGCCGGTCAGGCCCGGTTGGGCGGCAATCGGAGGCCGCAACCTTGTGGTCGCGTTCGGCAACGATTGTCGGGCCAGGAGTCTGCGGGCTGCGGCGCCGGCCTGCGCATTGACGATGCCTATCGATCGGTCCGGGGTTCCGTTCGTCTTCGGGGCGGCCGCCGCCGGCGCGCTGCTCTCGTGGCTCGATGTACCCTGGATGCCCGGCGCGTTTTTCTGGCTGTTGGCCGCGGTGTTCGCGTACTTCTTTCGCGACCCCAATCGGCCGGAGCCGGCCGATGTCGGACTCGATGCCGTGCTGGCGCCGGCCGACGGCCGGATCCTGCACGCCGGCGCCGCCGACGCGGGCATCGCGCCCGCAGGGGGCTGGCAGCAGGTCAGCATCTTCCTGTCGCCGCTCGATGTCCACGTCAACCGGTCCCCGGTCGGCGGACGGGTGCTGGAGGTGACGTACCGCCCCGGGCGATTCCTGCCGGCCTATGACCGCCGCTCGGGAGTCGAGAACGAACGCAGCGAGATTCGTGTCGAGCACGAAGGCCAGACCGTGGTCTTCCGGCAGGTCGTCGGTGTGCTTGCGCGACGGGTGGTCTGCCGTCTGGCGCCGGGCATGACCGTGGCCCGCGGACAGCGGTTCGGTGTCATGAAATTCGGATCGCGCATGGACGTCTTCCTGCCGCAGTCGGCGGACATCGCCGTGACCGTCGGCCAGAGGGTTCGCGGAGGGGAGACCGTGGTGGCGCGTCTGGCGAGCGGCGGGGATTGAGCGCATGAGCAGAGTCCTGTCGATGTTCAGCGGCCGGAAGCCGCCCCAACGGCGGTTTCGCCGGGGCACGTACCTGCTCCCGAGCCTGTTCACCGTGGCCAACATGTTCTGCGGCTGGGCCTGCATCGTCTTCGCGATGCGGGGCGACTACGTGACCGCAGCACCGTTCATCGGGTTCGCGATCGTCCTCGACGGGCTGGACGGCCGCGTCGCTCGGGCGACCGGTGCGACGAGCGACTTCGGCGTCGAGTTCGACTCGCTGGCCGACGTCATCTCGTTCGGCGTCGCGCCGGCGACGCTCGTCTTCGCCTGGGGGCTCGAACCGCTCGGGCGCCTCGGCTGGGCGGTGGCCTTTCTCTGGCTGGCCGCCGCGGCGGTGCGGCTGGCGCGCTTCAACATCCAGGGCAAGGAGGGCGACAAGCGCTACTTCATCGGTCTGCCGAGTCCCGCGGCGGCGGGGGTGCCCGCGGCCACGGTGTTCGCCTACCCGCTCGGATTCGCCGAACCGGGCACGGCGGCCGTCGCATTGCCGATCGTGCTGTTGCCGGCGGCGCTCATGGTCAGCCGCCTGCGGTTCCGGAGCTTCGGGGCGCTGATTCCCGGTCGTCGCCGGTCCTATCTCACCCCGCTCGCGATCGCCGGGGTCATCGCGGCGATCGCGGCGCAGCCCGAGGCCGTGCTCGTCCTGATGGCGTACTCGTACCTGGCTTCCGGACTGATTGGCGCCGCAATGAACCGCAGCCAGCGCCAACCGCCGCGCCTGGCTTCACCGGCCGAGCCGGAGGCGCCCTCAGCAGAGCGGTCCGTCTCCTGAACCCTGCGCGGCGGCCGGATCGGCGGCGCGGCTGCCGGGCTCCTGTTCCACCGGAAAGCGCAGCGTGACCGCGGCGCCGTCTCCCTTGCGGCTGGCGATCTCGATGGCGCCCCCGTTCAACTCGACGTTGCGCTTGGCGATCGCCATGCCCAGGCCGGTGCCGGAGACCCGGGTCGAGAAGTACGGCTCGAACACGCGGGAGAGCGCGGCCTCGTCGAGACCGACCCCCGTATCCCGCACGGTCAGAACGACTTCGTGCGCGTTCGCGGTCGCCGACACGGTGAGCCGGCCCTCGCCCGGCATCGCGTGCAGCGCGTTCTCGACCACGTTGGTGAACGCCCGCGCCACGAGGGTCCTGTCGATCACGACCCGCGGCAGCGTCGCCGGCACGTTCACCGCCAGCCGAATCCGACCGGCGAGACCGGTGCGGTAAGGATCGAGGACCTCGTGCACGACATCGGTGAGGACCGTGGACTCCCGGTTCACCGGCGGCGAGGAAGCGTAGCTGGAAAACTCCGATGCAATCCGGCGGAGCAGACCGACCTGCGTGAGGATCGAATCGACGCAGTCCCGGAGCACGGGGCCGAGGGGCTCGCCGCGGTCGCGGTGGACGCGCAGCAGGTGCTCGGCAGAGAGCTGGACCGGCGTCAGGGGGTTCTTGATCTCGTGGGCGACCTGCCGCGCCATCTCGGCCCAGGCTTCGAGACGATGGGTCCGCTCCAGCCTGCGGCGCTGGACGAGGAGATCACCGGCCATGCGATTGAACGCTGCCACCAGGCGCTCGAGCTCGTCCGCCGAACGGATCGCCACCCGTGCGTCGAAGTCGCCCCGCGCGATGCGGCGCGTCGCGCGGGTCAGCCGCTGGACCGGGTCGGCGATGCGCTCGGCGATGTAGAAGCCGCTGGCGGCGCCCAGAAAGACGAGCAGCGTCACGCCGAGCAGAATCCCACGATCGAGATTGCGGATCTGCCGCTCGATGTCCCGCTGCCGGGACGCCAGCGCCACGGTCAGGATGGCGTCCGCGCCGGCCGATCGGATGGGCGCGGCGGCGACCAGGTAGTCCTGCGAGCCGAACGCATCCTCGGTAACGAACGTGGGGGCCTGGGCCAGGGCAATTGCGCTGTACACGGCGGCCGGGGTACGGGTCGGCAGCAGGCCGGAGGCGAAGAGGTCCCGCTCGCTGGTGGCCCGGAGCTGCGGTCCCTCGAAGATGTTGATGTCCTGCCCGATGATCTGGCTGACGAAGACGAGCAGGTCGTCCGTCGCGACCGTCGCCGCGGGATCCGCCGCCTGCTGCAGCTCCGCAATCACCCGCTGCGCGACGACGGCGGTCCGCGCCGCCCCGGCCTCCACGTCGTCGCGGAGCTGTCCGGTGGAGTAGTTTCGAATCAGGATGGCGAGGACCAGCACGGGCACGGTCGCCACCGCGACGAAGGCCAGGAACAGCCGGCGATAGAAGCTGACGCGAAGCTCCCGCACCAGTTCCCGCCCGAGGCTGTACCGCTCCGGGGTCAGCGGTCCCGCCGCGGCCAGGACCAGCATCCACGAGCCGAACGCGGCGCCGGCCAGGGCAACGATCTCGGCCAGTCGGATCAGGTGGTCGAACCGCGTGAGCATCGGGTAGCCGAGCGCGTAGATGCCGGCGCGGTTGTTCGAGATGTACACGTCCGACGCCCGCCCGCCAGCCTGCAGCGTCGTCCAGAACGGCTCCCGCGATGCGTAGATGCGTTCGAACAGCGCGTCGTCAATCGTCCACGAGGCGGAACCGTACGTGAAGAGCGGGCTGCGCCCCCATCCGTAGATCGCCAAGTCCACGTCCGCATCCGCCGGACGCGCGTCGACCGGACGCGGCGCCGCGCGGAGCACGTCGTGATAGGGGTTCTGCGACGGGATGAAGGGCAGGGCCCGATAGTCGAGCGGTACGTGGACGACCACGGCGCCGGCGACCGCGTCGGCGGCCGGCATGTCGCCGGGCCACGGCAGGCACACGCCGCGTTCGGCGTGAAGCACGCGGCGCTCCTGGGCGCCGAACGGAAACACCTCGCCGTAGACGTCCCAGTCGCAGCTCGTTCCCAGGAACGAGGGCGCCGCCGGTGCGTCGGGAAAGTTCAGGGCGAAGCGACTTACGAGGGACCGGTCCGGGCCGTACAGCTCGATGGCCGACGTCAGGCGAAGTCGGGCCAGATCGGTCCGGCGCCACACCGAGAACGCCGCGTCGGGGGTCGGGGCGCGGTCCGCCGACCTGAAGATGTCGGACGCCAGGGACGCACGCGCGAGCAGTGCATCCACCTCCCGCTGCGTCCGGGAGAGACTGTCGAGCAGTGCAGCCGGATGATTGGCGGTCGCCGGGGCGAGCTCCTCCTCTATCAGCCGCTGCTTGGCCGCCAACCCGTGGTGCACGATAGACGGGTACGAAAGCACCGCGGGTACGATGAGCGACCCGAAGATGGCCGCGAGCTTTCCGGATTCGGACGCATGGCGGAACCAGGGACGGAGGCGCGGCGCCCCCAGCGCCATGCCGACCACGCCGGCGAAAAGGGTGAGATAGGGCCAGGTCGGAACCACGGGGACGGCTGCGAGCAATAGGCCCGGCGCCGTCGCGCCGGCCAGCGACCGGAGGCGGACCCCGTGCACATGGCGGCTCCAGCGGGCCTCGATGATCAGGAGGACGGATACCCCCAGCCAGATGGTCGCCGTGGCCGCCAGCAGCATCCCCAGCAGCAGGCCGATCCGGGACGAGTCCAGCGGGTTGTGCGACCACTGCAGCAGGTCGGCCAGTGAGCCGGCGACCGTATCGGCGAGCAGAACCTCGTACGCGCCCAACAGCAGGGCGACCGTCGCGCCGGCCGCGGTGTACGCCCGTACGACGCCGTCGCGGCTCGCCAGCCAGCGCTGGTGGCGCCATGCCGCGCGGGCCACGCCGGCGAAGCGCACCGCCGTGGTTGCGACGGCGGTGAAAAGCAGCCCCAGCAGCAGCACGTCGGCCGGGGATCGGAGCAGGCTCGGAAAGCGGAGCGACGCGTAGGCGGCAGCGGAGAACAGCCCGGGCCGGACCGGCCCCGGGGTGACGGCGACCCAGAGCAGCAGGCCGGCGGCGAGCAGCGCGCCTCCGGCCGGCAGCGCGCGTCGCAGGCTGGCTTCGGCATCGGCTCCGCGGGGGGCGCTGACGAGTTCGGGAAGCGCAACCAACCCCAGCAGCAGGGCGGCGACCACGAGGCCCAGGTCGCGCACCGACCTGCGCCACGCCGAACGGGCCCGATCCAGGTCATCCTCCGCCACGGAGGCGTCGAGCAGCGGCTCGCCGTTCGGGGCCATCAGCGTGAATCGAAGTCGCCCGGCCTCGGCCTCCGATCCGGCCCGTGCGGCCCGCAGGTCGAGCGGGGCCACCGGTGACGCCAGCGGCGACGGGCTCCCCCCGGCCGCCACGCCGGCGCCGGCCGACAGCAGGCGTTCGGTCGAGACCGAGCCGATCCTGCTGCGGCGGGCGGATCCGCTGCCGGTCGCGACGATGGGCTCCACGTAGACGAGACGCAGGCCGAGCGGGCCGGAAGCGACGAGAAACGCCGATTCGGACAGTATCTGGTCGCGGGTCAGCTCCGATGGACGCCCCGTCCAGGCCCGGGGTGTCGCGGTCGCGTCGTAGACCGTCACGGCGAGGTCGTCCGCGCCCTCCGGAACCGCATCCCGGGTCAGCTCGAACAGATCGGCCAGCGCGGAGCGATCCCTTGAGAGCCCCCCCGGCACGCCGGGATCGTCCAGAGCGTCGGGCAGGCCGGGACTGTTCGCGAGCGAGACGGCTGTCCGCCGGAGCGTCCGCGTCAGATCCTCGAAGCGCCGCCCTACCTGCTGCCGGACGAGCTCGAAGCTGGCTTCGCGGGACGCCCCCAGCCTCAGTGGCTCGATCAGCGCGCCGGCGGCGGCGACGAGCGCCGCTGCCGCGGCGGCGGCAAGCACGACTCCCGGCCACGATGTGCGGCGCATCGGGCTATCGCGTCGGAACGGAGAACGGCGCTGTTGCCTGCGGCGGCAACGGGTCCTCGAGGCCGGGCACGGTGAGGACCGCGGGAAACGGCGGCGGCGGGTCCGGCCGGCTGGCCGGGAACCAGTCCACGAAGTCGGCCAGACCGACCTCGGGCGGGCGAGGCAGCAGTGGTTCGAAGAACAGACCGAAGGGCAGATGCGGCGGCCCGGCGGCGGCGGCCAACCCCACCACCTCGCCTGTCCCGGTGACGAGGACCAGCTTGGGAGAGGGGGAACGCGCAGTCGGGATGACATGGGGTGGTGCGGCAAGCTCGCTCGACGTCTCGTACCGCCCCCGGGGCAGGCCGGTCTTGGCATCGAACAACTCGACGTTCGGAGAGACCCCGGCCACCACTACCACCGAGTCCACCCTGATCGGACCGGCCGCGGGGCGTCCCCCCAGGACGCTGCGCCAGCGGCGGGCGCCGTTCCTCCGGTCGAGCGCGCGCAGGACGTTGTCGCGGGCAGTGAAGTAGACGTGCTCCAGGTCGGCACTCGGCGTCCCTACGATGTCGCCTCCGGTTCGCCAGTACCAGTCGACCGCGCCGTCGGCGAGTCGCAGGCGATACAGGAGATTGTCGGTCGATCCGACGAACAGGGCGTCCAGAGGCAGGATGCCCTGCGGCCGGCCGGGGAGAGCGCGTTCCCAGATCAGGGCTCCGGTGCCGAGGGCCAGCGTGACGATCCGCCCGTCGGCGAGCGCTGCGTAGAGGCGTTCTCCGCCGATGGCGGGCCGCACCGTTGCGGTCGCACCCAGGGCGCGCCGCCACAGTTCCGTGCCGTCGAATCCTCGGAGGACGACGATCTCTCCGGCCGCCGTAGCCGCCACCAGCCAACCGGTGTTCCAGAGCGGGGGAGCGCTGATCGCCGAGCCGAATTCTGCGCTCCACAACGTGAGCCCGTCGGAAGCGCGCCGGCCGACGAGCCGGCTCCCGCCGGCCGCGACGACCACGCCGTCGCCTGCCGCCGGCTGATGATCGAGCTCCTGTTCGACGGTCCAGACCATCTCGCCGGTCTGCAACTCGACCGCTGCCAACGTGCCGTTCCGCAACGCGATGTAGGCGCGCAGGGAATCGTACGCAGGGCCGTGGCGCGGTCCGCTGTCCAGAGCGGTCGTCCAGAGTAGATCGACGGGCAGCAGGAAGGAAGGCTCGAAGGGCGGCTGCCGCGGCTGGGCCGCGGAGGGCGGTGCCAGGGTGACCGCCAGCAGCATCGCGACGACCACCGCCGACGACGTGGTGCGCCGAGCGTTCACGAGGCTATAATAGCGGCAGCCGGGATCGCCCGCCGAGCGCCTCGCGAACCGGATTCGTTCCCACCGCTGGCTGGCATCGTGTACTCGTGACCCATCAGACCATTCTGGTTCTCGATTTCGGATCCCAGTACACGCAGCTCATCGCCCGCCGTCTTCGCGAGCTGTCCGTTTATTCGGAGATCGTGCCGTTCAGTACCTCCGGGGAGGCCGTTCGGGCCCGCGGTGCGGCCGGCGTCATCCTGTCGGGTGGGCCGTCGAGCCTGTCGGATGCCGGCGCGCCGCGGTGCGATCCCGCAATCTTCTCGTGCGGCGTCCCGGTGCTCGGCATCTGCTATGGCATGCAGGAGATGACCGCGGCCCTCGGAGGTGACGTCGGCCAGGCGCCGGAACGCGAGTACGGGCATGCCGAGGTGACGGTACGGGAGCAGAGCGGCCTGTTCGACGGCGTCCCGAACGAGATACGGGTGTGGGCCAGCCACGGCGACGTGGTGAACGCGGCGCCGCCGGGTTTCTCCGTCGTCGCCACCAGCTCCAACGCACCGGTTGCCGGCATGACCCATGCCGCGCGCCGCCTCTACGCCTTGCTGTTTCACCCGGAGGTCGCGCACACCGAGCATGGTGCGCGCATCCTCGCGAATTTCGCCGCCGGGATCTGCGGCTGCAGCGGCGACTGGACGATGGCCTCTTTCGCCGACGAGGCGACCGCGAGAATCCGCGAGCAGATCGGCGTCCGAGGCAGGGCGGTATGCGGGTTGAGCGGCGGCGTCGACTCGACGGTGGCGGCGCTGCTCGTCCACCGCGCCATCGGTGATCGCCTGACGTGCATCTTCGTCGACAACGGCCTGCTGCGGCTGAACGAGGCCGCGCAGGTGGAGGAGCGTTTTTCGAGCCGCATGAGCCTGCCCCTGGTGTGCGAGGACGCATCCGAGCAGTTCGTCGGCGCGCTTGCCGGCGTCACCGATCCCGAACGCAAGCGCAAGATCATCGGCTCGACGTTCATCGATGTCTTCGAGTCGGTCGCCGCCCGGCTGGGCAGCTTCGACTTTCTCGCACAGGGCACGTTGTACCCCGACGTCATCGAGAGTGTGTCGATCGTCGGCCCGTCGGCCGCCATCAAGAGCCATCACAACGTGGGGGGGCTGCCGGAGCGTCTGCGGTTCTCGCTGGTCGAGCCGTTGCGCGAGCTGTTCAAGGACGAGGTCAGACAGCTCGGCCGGGAGCTGGGCCTCGACGACGAGTTCGTCTGGCGCCAGCCGTTTCCGGGCCCCGGCCTCGCGGTGCGCATCCTGGGCGAGGTGACGCCGCGCCGTCTCGATCTCCTCCGGCGGGCGGATGCCGTGGTGGCGGAGGAGGTCCGCCGGGCGGGGCTCTACCGCCGGATCTGGCAGTCGTTCGCGGTGCTGCTGCCGCTGCGCACCGTCGGCGTCATGGGCGACGAGCGGACCTACGAGCACACGGTGGCGATTCGTGCCGTCGAAAGCCGCGACGGCATGACCGCGGACTGGGCTCGTCTGCCGTTCGATCTGCTCGCCACCATCTCATCGCGCATCGTCAACGAGGTGCGCGGCATCAACCGGGTGGTCTACGACATCAGCTCGAAGCCACCGTCCACGATCGAGTGGGAGTAGGCGACGCACCATGGCCGACTTCGTTCACCTGCACCTGCATACGGAGTACTCGTTGCTCGACGGCGCCTGCCGCATCGGGGAGATGCTCGACGAAGCGGTCCGCCTCGAGATGCCGGCGGTGGCGGTGACGGAACATGGGAACCTCTTTTCCGCCGTCAAGTTCCACGACGAGGCGCGCAAGCGGGGAATCAAGCCGATCATCGGCTGCGAGGTCTACGTCGCCAACGGCGATCGGCGCAATCACAGCGGCACGCCCGGCGAGACGGCCAACCATCTCGTGCTGCTCGCATCCGACCTCGCCGGCTACCACAACCTGATCAAGCTCGTATCGGCAGGCTACACGGAGGGCTTCTACTACAAGCCGCGCATCGACAAGGAGCTGCTGGCCGACCATGCCGAGGGCATCATCGGACTCAGCAGTTGCCTGAAGGGGGAGGTGGCCACCCACCTGTGCCGCGATCAGGCGTCGCGAGCCCGCGAAGCCGCCGCGACGTTCCGGGACATTCTCGGCGCGAACAACTTCTTCCTGGAGATGCAGTACCAGGGCATCGACGACCAGCAGGTGGTCAACCGGGGCCTGCCGCCCATAGCCGCGGATCTGGGTCTGCCGCTCGTCTGCACGAACGACGTGCACTACCTGCGGCAGGGCGACCATCGCCCGCACGACGTGCTGCTGTGCATCGGGACCGGAAAGAACGTCGCCGACGAGAAGCGGCTGCGCTACCACGGCGACCAGTTCTACCTGAAGACGCCGGAGGAGATGGCGGCCGTTTTCGGCGATTTTCCCGAGGCGTTGCGCAATACGGTGGCCATCGCGGAGCGCTGCGACGTGGATCTGTCCGGCACCGTTCACCGGCTGCCGAACTTCGACGTGCCGGCGCCGTTCGAGTCCCCGGAGGACTACTTCGCCAGCGTGGCGCGCGACGGCTTCGACGAGCGCCGCCCGCGGCTGCAGGCCCTGCGCGAGCGGGGCGCGCTGCGGTACGACGTCGAGCAGTACGAGCGGCGGTTGGCCTACGAGATCGAGATGATCCGGAAGATGGGGTACGCGGGGTACTTCCTCATCGTCTGGGACTTCATCCGCTACGCCCGCGAGCGGGGAATCCCGGTCGGGCCGGGCCGCGGATCGGCGGCCGGCAGCCTCGTCGCCTACTGCATGCGGATCACGGACGTCGACCCACTGGAACTGGACCTGATCTTCGAGCGCTTTCTCAACCCGGAGCGGGTGTCCCTGCCCGACATCGACATCGACTTCTGCGAGCGGCGGCGCGGCGAGGTGATCGAGTACGTGACGCGCAAGTACGGACGCGAGAACGTGGCCCAGATCATCACGTTCGGCACGATGAAGGCACGGGCGGTCGTACGCGACGTCGGGCGGACTCTCGGCATGTCCTATGCCGAAGTCGACCGGGTGGCGAAGCAGATCCCCCAGACCCTCGACATGACGCTCGCCAAGGCGCTCGAGGAGAACCCGACGCTGGGGGAGATGCAGCGGACCACGCCGCAGGTGAAGGAGTTGCTCGACGTTGCACAGCGGCTCGAAGGGGTCACCCGGCACGCCTCGGTACATGCCGCGGGGGTGGTGATCGCTCCGGCCCCGATCACCGAGTTCGCTCCGCTCTACAAGAAGGACGACATCGTCACCACGCAGTGGGCCATGAACGAGGTCGAGCGCATCGGCCTCCTCAAGATGGATTTTCTCGGCCTCAGCACACTGACGCTGTTGCACGACGCGGTGGATCACATCCGGCGCTCGACCGGCGACACGATCCGGCTGGATGCGATTCCGCTCGACGACGAGAAGGCTTACCGGCTGTTCGGCAGCGGGCAGACCCTCGGCATTTTCCAGTTCGAGAGCTCCGGCATGCGCGAGACGCTGCGCAAGGCCAAGCCGCAGCGGTTCGAGGACCTGATCGCCTTGAACGCGCTCTACCGCCCGGGCCCGCTGGGCGCCGGCGTCATCGACACCTTCATCGACCGCAAGGACGGCAGGGAGGAGATCGCCTACGACACGCCGAAGCTCGAGCCGATTCTGCACGGCACCTACGGCGTGATCGCCTACCAGGAGCAGGTCATGCGCATCGCCAGCGACCTGGCCGGCTTCACGATGGGCGAGGCCGACGTGCTGCGCAAGGCGATGGGCAAGAAGATCGCGTCGGTGATGGAGGCGCAGCGCGAGAAGTTTCTGACCGGTGCGGTCGAGCGGGGTCTCGCCGCGGAGGTCGCCAGGAGGATCTGGGACCTGATGGAGTACTTCGCCGGTTACGGGTTCAACAAGAGCCATTCGGCGGCGTACGCGCTCCTCGCCTACCAGACCGCGTACCTGAAAGCGAATTACCCGGCGTACTTCATGGCCGCGCTGCTGACGATCGAGCGGCAGAACACCGACAAGGTCGCCCTGTATCTGGGCGAGTGCCGGGATCTCGGGGTGCCGGTCCTGCCCCCCGACGTCAACGAGAGCGAGTGGGCGTTCACCGTGACGCCGGCGGGCGTGCGCTTCGGGCTCGGCGCGATCAAGAACGTCGGCGACGGCGCCGTCGAGTCGATTCTCGCGGCGCGCCGGGAGTCCGGACGGCTCACGTCGCTGAACCGGCTGTGCGAGGACGTGGACCTGCGGCTGGTCAACAAGCGGGTCCTGGAGAGCCTCGTCAAGGCGGGCGCGTTCGACGGCCTTTGCGGAGACGACGCTGCGAGCGGCAACGGCGCCGGCCGGCGCCGGCGTTCGGCGCAGCTTCTCGCGGCGGTCGATGGCGCGATCGAGCACGGCAGCCGGCGCCAGCGGAACCGCGACTGCGGGCAGCACGAGCTGTTCGGAGAATCGGAAGCGGTTCAGGCGGACGGAACCGCGATGCGGCTGCCGGACGTGCCGCCGTGGACCGAGGGTGAGCAGCTCGCGGGCGAGAAGGAGGCGCTCGGCCTGTACCTCAGCGGCCATCCCATCGACCGGTTTCGCAGGGAGCTCGACCGGGCCGGTGTGCGCTCGATCGAGTCCCTGGACCAGCCCGCGGCGTCGGCGACGGTCGCCGGCATCGTCAGCCAGCGGCGGGACCTGAAGACGAAGAAGGGCGATCCGATGGCCGTGATCACCCTCGAGGACCGCGGGGGACGCCTCGAAGCCGTCGTCTTTCCGGAGGCATTCCGCAAGTACGGCCGGCTGCTGGGGGTGGACGCCCTGGTCACAGTCAACGGCAAGCTGGAAATCGACGAGGATACGGCCCGGCTGATCGCGAGCGAAGTGCGTCCGGTGGACGCCCTGTTGAGCGCCGCCGGTCGGCCGCTGGCGATCCGCCTGGCGGCCCCGCCGGCGGACCGGACCACCCTGGAGGCCCTCAGGGATGTCTTCGGGCGCCATCCCGGCAACGGACGCGTCGCCCTGGTGATCGAGCTCCGCGGCCAGAGCCCGCCGGTGCGGGTGCGCGCGCGCCTGAATCGCGTCCGCGTGCAGCCGTCGGATCGACTGGCGGAGGATGTCGAGAGGGTGTGTGGAAAGGGCGCCGTCTCATGGGGCTAGCGCGGCCTGACGACGGTGGCGTCGGGAGTCTCGCAGACGAGAAGACCCCGCGGCGCGGGCGGCCGGCCCCGGCGAGCGACGAGGCGGCGCTGCGGGGCGCGGTCTGGCGCCGCCTGGAGTGCGACGTCCCGGCGGCGGAACGACTCCGCCGGGAGCTGTCGGTGCACCCCCTCGTAGCCCGTCTGCTCGTCCAGCGCGGCCTCTCGGACCCGGACGCGGCGCGCCGGTTCCTGCACCCCAGCCTCGACGATCTGCACGACCCGTCTCGTCTCACGGACCTCGACCGCGCCGTCGATCGGCTCCTCCGCGCCGTGGCGCGACGCGAACCGATCGCCGTGCACGGCGACTACGATGCCGATGGAGTCAGCGCCACCGTCATGCTGCGGCGCACCCTCGAGCGGCTGGAGGGTGACGTGACGCATTTCATCCCCGAGCGCCTGCAGGACGGCTATGGGCTGCACGCCGAGACGGTCGAGCGTCTGCATGCGCAGGGTATTCGGGTGATGGTGTCGGTGGACTGCGGCATTCGCAGCATGGGCGCGGCCAGGCGCGCCGGCGAGTTGGGTCTCGATCTGATCGTCACGGACCACCACGAGCCGGACGCGGTCATTCCACCGGCGTTCGCGGTGCTCAATCCGCGCCGGCCCGACTGCCCCTACCCCGACAAGGACCTGGCCGGGGTCGGCGTGACGTTCAAGCTCGTGCAGGCGCTGTGCCGGCGTACCGGCCACACGCCCTGGCTGCAGGGCTTCGTCAAGCTGGCGGCCATCGGCACGCTTGCCGACGCGGTACCGCTGCGGGGCGAGAACCGCGTTCTGGCCCGGGTCGGGCTCGATCGCCTGTCCGCGGGGCCCCACACGGTCGGGCTGCAGGCGTTGCTGGAGGCGAGCGGACTGACCGGGCGCAGGATCGCCAGCGACGACGTGGCGTTCCAGGTGGCGCCGCGCATCAACGCGGCCGGCCGCATGAGCTCGGCGGATCTCGCGGCCCGGCTCCTGCTGGCGACGGGCGCCGCGGCGGCAGGAGAGGCACGGGAGCTGGCCGGTTCGCTGGACGCCGAGAACGCGCGGCGGCGCGAAGAGGAGAGCGCGATCGTGGCCGATGCCCGCAAGGTCATCGAACGCGATCCCGACATCGGCGCCCAGAACCTGCTGGTGGTGTGGGCCGAGGGCTGGCACCGCGGCGTGATCGGGATCGTGGCGTCGAAGCTCGTCGAGACGTTCGGCCGGCCGGCGATCGTGCTGTCGGTGGACGGGGATGAAGCACACGGCTCGGGCAGGAGCATTCCGGGATTCGATCTCCTCGCTGCGCTGGAGCACAGCGCCGACCTGTTCGTGCGCTTCGGGGGGCACAAGCAGGCGGCCGGCATGGCGATCGAGTCGCGGCGCCTGAAGGAGATGCGGCGCCGGCTGGCCGCCTACGCCAACGAGCGGCTCGATCCGCAGGATTTGGTGCCGCGGCTGACCGTGGATGCCCCGTTGGCGCTCACGGACGTGCGCGAGGGGCTGCTTCGAGACCTGGCCGAGCTGGAGCCGTTCGGCAGAGGAAACCTGCAGCCCGTGTTCCAGGCCGCGCCGGTCGAGGTTTCGGAGGGTCCTCACACGATGAAGCAGAACCACCTCCGCATGACGATCCGGCAGGGACGCGCGGCGTTTCCGGCCGTTGCCTGGAGAGCGGCCCGGAGAGCCGCCGTCCTCGAGCGGCACCGCTCCCGGCTGAGCCTGGCGTTCTCGCTCGACCGGAGCACGTACAGGGGAAACGAGTTCATTCAGTTGCGCGTTGCCGACGCGGTCGGGCTAGAGTGAAGAGATGGCGTTGTGGCAACGTCCAGCCCGCGTAGCGCTCGCGTCCTTCGCGGTGACGTTCGGTATCACGTTGCTGTACAGCATGTCCGAACGGACGGCTCCGCCCGCTGCACCCGCGGGCGCCCCGGCCGACCCGAGGGCCGTGATTGCGAGCCGCGGTGCGCGCATCACGCTCGGCGACGGTTCGGTGATCGTGGCGGATCGGCAGTTCGCCTATGACGACGGTTCGGCCCGGCTGGTCGGCGTCGAGGTCATCGTGCCCGCCGGTGAGGATCGAACCGACTTCCGGATCCGCAGCGGCGAAGCGTCCGGCGTCGAGGAGACGGGGGAATGGCGGTTGTCCGGCACGGTGACGATCGAGACGGGGGACGGGCTCACCGGGAGCACCTCGGAGGCGTCGTATGCCGATGCTACCGGCGTCGTCGTCATGCCCGAGCCCGCCGCGTTCGAACAGGGCTGGATGCGCCTGGCGGGCGATGCCGCGCGCTACGACCGGCGGCGCGGCGTCGTGCACCTGGAGCGGCGGGCGGTCGTGGAGCTGCAGATCGGATCGGACGGCGACGCACCGCCGGGCGTCCGGATCGCCGCGGACGACGCCGAGGTGGACCGGCTTGCCGGCGTCATGCGGTTCCGGCAGGCCGTCACGGTCGAAGCGGGCGAGCGCCGCATGCGGTCGGACGAGGTAGTCGTGCGCTTCGATCCCGACGCGTCGCGCCTCGTCGCGATCGAGTTGAGCGGAAGTGCGCGCGTGCTCGGTCGGAACGGCGGGGATCTCCGGGAGATGTCCGCCGAGAGGATTGGCGTCGCCTACCGGGACAGCGAGCTGGAGCGCGCCGTCCTGTCCGGCGACTCCCGGATTCTGGGAAGCGACGCGGGACCGGGACGGCTCCGCGACCTGTCGGCGCCGGAGATCGCCGTCGACTACGGCGGCGGTGCACCCGAGCGGGTGGCGCTGGACGGAGGGGGGCGTCTCGAGCTCTTCGGTGATTCGGCCGGCGCACGCGGATTGACGATTGCCGGACGCTCGATGGACGTGGCGCTGCCGAGGGGCGGCGCGGCAGTGGACGAGTTGCAGGCGCGCGGGGGGGTGACGCTGGAGTTTCCCGCGCAGGAGGGCTCCGTCCGTCGCATCCGGGCGCAGACTCTGGAGATCGGCCGCGACGCCGGCGACGGGGAGCGGACATCGGCCCCGGCGGTCGAGCCGCCCCTTCCCTCGACCACCCGCGCGGGTGGCGTCGCACCCGGCAGCGATGCGCTTTCGGCCGGCGCCGTTGCGACCGGGGTCGAGGCTCGCGCGAGCGACGGTGCGGCGGGGAGCGGACTGCTCGCGGTGTTCGACGGGAACGTCGAGATGCGGGAATCCGACGCTCCGCCGCCGGCCGCCGCGGACGACCGCCTCATGCGGGCGGATCGGATGGACTCCGTTCTGTCGGAAGGGCTTGCGCAGTTGACGCAGACGCGTTTCAGCGGAAACGTCGGGCTGGAGTCCGGACGTGTCAGGGCGGAGGCCGATGAGGCGGTCTATGCGCCGGACGCCGCGCTGTTCACGCTGCTCGTGTCGGACGCGACGGATCGAACGCCACGCCTCGACGACCAGCGGGGATTCGTGCAGGCGGAGACGATTGCCATCGGTCTCGACGGCCCGAACATCGAGGCGATCCGCGACGTCAAGGGCGTGCTGGCCGCGGCGGAGGCTGACGGCTCGACCACCTCCGTGCGTCCCGGGCTCTTCGCCGCGGGGCCGCCGATTCACTTCGTGGCGGGGCGGTTCGTCTACGACGCCGCGCAGTCCCTGGCGACGTATTCGGACGGCGCCCGGTTGTGGCAGGGCTCCACCGAGTTCCGCGGCCAGACCGTACTCATCGACGAAACGACAGGAGACATCTCCGCCGAGGGATCCGTGCGCACCCGCACGACCATGCTGCAGAACGACGAGACGATCGACGACGTCGTGGAAACGACCACCGAGGGACGCGCCGGGACGCTGTTCTTCGACAATCGGAGCCGCCAGGCCAACTACACGGTGGATGCCCTGCTGAGCAGCCCGGGGTTCACGCTCGGCGGCGATGCCATCGAGTTGTTCCTCCACGATGACGCTCGCACGTTGGCTCGGATCGAGGCCGACGGGGACGTCGCGCTCGATCTGGAGACCCGCAGCGTGACCGGCGGCACGCTGACCTACGACGACCGCGACGGCCGTTACGACCTGACCGGCGATCCGGTTCTGGTCATCGAAGAGATGGAGGACGAGTGTCGAGAGACCACGGGACGGACCGTGACGTTCTACGCGAGTGGGCAATCGATATCCGCCGACGGGCAGTCCGCCGAGCGGACCGCCTCCACGAGCGAGAGATGTTGACCGGAGTCCCTGGCCTGGGGCGAATCGAGGCGTCCGAATCATGGCACTCCTCAAGACGCTCGCGCTGACGAAGTCGTACGGCAGGCGAACCGTCGTGCGCGACGTGAGCCTGGATGTGCGCCCCGGCGAGGTGGTCGGGTTGCTGGGACCGAACGGCGCCGGCAAGACGACGACCTTCTACATGGTGGTCGGGCTCACGGCTCCCGATTCGGGCCGCGTGGTGCTCGACGGGCAGGACATAACCGACGATCCGATGTACGTCAGGGCCAAGAAGGGGATCGGCTATCTCCCGCAGGAGCCGTCCGTCTTTCGCGGGCTCACGGTGGAGCAGAACGTCCTGGCGATCCTCGAGACGCTGAAGCTCTCACGCGCCGAACGGCGCCGCCGGGCGGCCGAGCTGCTGGCGGAGCTCAACCTGACGCCGCTGGCCGCGGCGCGGGCGCACTCGCTGTCCGGCGGCGAGCGGCGCCGCGTCGAGATTACCCGGGCGCTCGTGATGTCACCCTCCTTCATGCTCCTCGACGAGCCTTTCGCCGGGATCGACCCGATTGCCGTGAGCGACATCCAGGCGATCATCTTTCACCTGAAGGAACGCGGGATCGGGGTTCTGATGACGGATCACAACGTGCGCGAGACGCTGCGGATCACCGACCGCGCCTGCATCATTCACGACGGAGGCGTGTTCAGGAGCGGGACGCCGGAGGAACTGGCAAGCGACGAAGAGGTCAAGCGCATCTATCTGGGCGCGGGATTTCGTTTGGACTAAGATCGAAGAGGCGTTCCCGGCCGCCAGGAGTCTGCGCCGTAGAACGGGGCAGACTCCTGGTCGGGCCCGGTTGGGCGGCAGTCGGAGCCGGAAGCGACGATTGTCGGGCCAGGCATCGATGGCCATTCAGCAGAAGCTCCAGACCCGGCTGTCGCAGAAGCTCATCCTCACGCCGTCGCTGCAGCAGGCAATCAAGCTGTTGCCCATGCCGACGGTCGAACTGGTGGACTACATAAACCAGGAAGTCGTCGAGAACCCGGTACTGGAGGAGATCTCGGACGACAGCACACCCCCGGAGCCCGCCGAGCAGGCCGAAAAGGCCGATACGGATCGGAGCGATACGCGCGACGCCGAGCCTGCTGCCGACCAGCAGGACGCCTGGGAAGATGCGGACTACGAGTTCTTCGGTGACTATCTGGACGACGGTTACAGGTCACGTACGCCGACCGAGTTCAGGGAGCTGCCGCCGATAGAGAACACCCTGTCGACGGGCACGTCGCTGTCCGATCATCTGCTGCGCCAGCTCGGGGAGCAGACGGATGACGACCGGTTGCGGGAGATTGGGTCCGCGATCGTCGGCAACCTGAACGAGGACGGCTACCTGGTCGCGTCAATCGACGAAATCGCCTCTATGGGGCCGTGGCCGTCCACCGAGGTCGAACGCGTGCTGGCTCGCGTGCAGATGCTCGATCCCATCGGTGTCGCGGCGCGCGACCTCCGGGAGTGCCTCCTGCTGCAGATGGAGCAGCACGGCCTGCGTGGGACGGCGTGCGAGACGATAGTCCGGGAGCACCTCCCTCTGCTGCAGCATCGCCGGATGCCGGAGCTCGCACGCAAGCTCGACATGAGCATTCCGGCCCTCAAGGAGCACGTCGAGGCCCTGCGTCAGCTCGATCCGAAGCCCGGCAGCCGGTTGAACCCCGTCGAGTCGCGCTACGTCATTCCCGACGTCTCGGTCATCAAGGTCGAGAACGACTATGTCGCGGTCCTGAACGACGAGCGCGTGCCGCAGCTTCGGATCAGCCCGGTATACCGGCGCATGATGAGCAAGGCCAGCCAGAGCTCGGAGGAGACGCGCGCCTACGTGAAGAAGAAAATCGAGTCCGCGAAGTGGTTGATCAAGTCGGTGGACCAGAGGCAGCGGACCATCCACAAGGTCGCGACGAGCATCATCCACTTCCAGCGCGGCTTTCTCGATCACGGTATCGAGCATCTGCGCCCGCTCGTGCTGCGCCACGTCGCGAACGACATCGGCATGCACGAGTCGACGGTGAGTCGCGTCGTGACCAACAAGTACATGCATACGCCGCAGGGCGTGTTCGAGATGAAGTACTTCTTCCACAGCGGCATCAACAGCGCTTACGGTGAGAACGTGTCCTCCGTCAAGGTCAAGGAGCGCATCCGCAAGATCATCGCGCAGGAGGATGCCCGAAAGCCCCTGAGCGACTCCCGGATCGTGCGGCTGCTGCAGGACGATGGGCTGGTGCTGGCGCGGCGGACAATCGCCAAGTACCGTGAAGAGTTGAAGATCCCGACGTCGAGCCGGCGCCGCGAACACTACTAGTCCGAGGAGTCAGCAGCGGTGACCGATGGGGAAGCGACGCGGGTCGAGAAGCCCTGGGGCTACGAGCTGATCTGGGCGAGGACCGGACGCTACGTCGGCAAAGTGATCCACGTGCGCGCCGGACACGCGCTCAGCCTGCAGTACCACAACCGCAAGGAAGAGACCCTGCTGCTCTGGAGCGGGCGGCTGCTCTTCGAGCTCGGCCCGGCGGGCCGGACCCGCAGTTGGGAGATGCAGCCGGGAGACCGCGTACACATAGCCCCCGGCACCGTGCATCGGATGACTGCGATCGACGACAGCGACGTATTCGAGGTTTCGACCCCGGAACTCGAAGACGTCGTGCGGCTCGATGACCGGTACGGCCGCGAGGGCACGACCGACGCCTAGCCCAATCGCCGCCTCCGGCTCCGATCGCCGCCCAACCGGGCCTGTCCAGGAGCCTGCACCGTTTTCCGCGGCGCAGACTCCTGGCCCCTCTGGCCTCAGAACGGAATGTCGTCTTCGGTGAGGTCGGCACCGCCACCCGGCGCCCCCTGCTCGGAGGGGGCCGGCGCCTGACTCCGGCTTTCACCGGCGCCCTCCGCTCGCCGGCCGCCGCCTTCGCCCCGGCTGTCGAGGAATTCGATGCGGTCGGCGCGGATATCGGTCGAAGACCGCTTGTTGCCGTCACGGTCTTCCCATTGCCGCGTCCGCAGGCTGCCCTCCACGTAGATCCTCAGCCCCTTCGTCAGGTGCTGCTGGAGGGCTTCCGCCCTCTTGCCCCAGATATCCACGCGGTGCCACTCGGTGTGCTCCTGGCGCTGACCGCTGTTCTTGTCCGTCCAGGTCTCGGTCGTGGCGAGACTGAAGTTCGCCACCGCCGCGCCGCCGGGGGTGTAGCGCAATTCTGCATCCCGGCCGAGGTTGCCGACGAGAATGACCTTGTTCACACTGCCCATGCTGTCGTCACCGTATCCTTCCGAAGAACTGGTTCACTGGCTCAGTCTGTCAAGCAATTGTTGTGCCAGAGCGGCCATCCGACTGTCCGGATAGTTCGTTACGACCAGTTCGAACGACTCCCTGGCGCGGTCCGGTTCGCCGAGGCGATCGAACGCAACGCCCCGCTTGTACGCGGCCTCGGGAACCTTGTCGCCGTTCGGATAGTTCATCACGACCTGTTCGTAGGCCTCGACCGCGCCCTGGAAATCGCCCTGAAGGAAATAGGTCTCACCGACGTAGAACGCGGCGTCATCGGTCATCTCCGAGCGCGGATACGTCGAGATGTACGCCTCGAAGCCGGTCACCGCCAGGGCCCATTGACCGGAGGCGTAGTCGGCCCAGGCCGTGTTGTACAACCGCTGCGGCGAGCCGCCGGCGACCACGGGAGCGGCCGGGGCGGGAGCGGCCGGGGCAGACGCCGCCGAGTCGGGTTGCGCCGTCTCCGCATCCTCCGGCAACTGGGTCGTCTGAACCGGCATCGGTGGAATCGAGACACGCAGCGCTTCGACTTCCTGCGACAGTGAAGATATTCGCACGTTGGTCTCGTCGAGCTTCTCTCGCAGCACCCGCGTGTTGGAACCCACGTTGTCGATCACCAGCCGCTGATCGGCGAACGCTCGCCGCATCGCCGATTCGAGCTCTTGCTGGTTTGCCGCAAGTGTCTCGATGGCCTCCACGATGCCGTTGAACGCCAGATGCAGCCGCATCGACTGCTCGTGCAGCATGCGAATGTCCGCCATGAGTTGCTCGTGCTCGCGGTCCGCGGCCACGGCGGTCGTCGTGGCCGCGAGCACGAGCAGCAATCCAGCCGCGATGCGTGTCATGAGAGCGTCTCCCATCGGGCCGCAGCCTCACCCGGCACATTCTTCGCCAAGGTCTCAGGCGCTGCCCGAACATTCGTCGAGGTGTGCTCGATACTGTACTCCGCGGGTGAGCCGAGCGTCATGCGACTTCGTATTCTCATTGGCCGGTGACGACGAAATGGGCTCGCCGATTGGCGGCCCAGGCGTCTTCAGTTTCGCCGGGCACGAAGGGAAACTCCTCGCCGTAGCTGATCGTCTGCAGCCGATCGGGCGAGATCCCCAGGTTGACCAGATGATCCCGGACCGCGTACGCCCTCCGCTCTCCGAGCGCGAGGTTGTACTCGGGCGTCCCCCGCGAGTCGCAGTGTCCCTCTATCGAAATCACCCACAGCGGGTTCTGCGCCAGGACGGCGGCATTGGCCTCGACGGCCGCTCTTCCCGCCGCGTCGAGCTCGCTGCTGTCGTACCCGAAGAACACCGCCTGAAGCGGAGCTTCCCGATTGATCTCCTCGAGCGGCCGTGAGGCGATGTCCTCTTCGGGCAGCGGAGGCGGCACCGGCAGCGGAGGCGGCGGCGCAGCATCCCGTACCGCCGGCGGCTGCGGCCTGACCGGCGCCACCTGCCGCGCTCCCGGAGGCGGGTCCGGACGTTCGGGTTCGACGGGCGTCGGGTTGCGCACGCAAGATGCCCCGAGCAGGCCCACGAGAGCCACGCCGACCAGAGCGCGGCGCGGCAACGATGGTTGGTATGCGTTCATCTCTGTCCCTCATCCGGCGCCGGCCTCCGCAGCGGAAGCACCGTCGCGTCGATCATGCCGGCGGCGGTCACCGTGACCAGCTCGGCATCTCGTTGTTGCCGATGTAGGTGATCTGGCGGAGCCCGCGGCCGTCCCGGCCGATGACGAAGATCTGCTTGCTGCCGCTCCCGCGCGTCGAGGAGAACACGAGGTGCCGGCCGTTGGCCGAGTAGCTGGGGCTCTCGTTCGTGCCCTGTCCGAAGGTGAGCTGCCGCACCTCGTTCGTCGCGAGGTCGACGACCTTGATGTCGTGACCGGGCCCGGTGCGCGACGAATAGGCGATCTCGTTGTACGGACTCGGCGACCACGTGGGGCGATCGCAATAGGACTCGAACGTGATGCGGCGAAGGCCGGCGCCGTCGACGCCGACGACGTAGATCTGCGGCGATCCGGTGCGGTCCGACGTGAACGCGATCTGGTGCCCGAGCGGCGACCACGTGGGGCTGGTGTCGATCGCGGGGTGGTTGGTCAGACGCCGGAGGTTCGTGCCGTCGACGTTCATGACATACAGCTCGGGATTCCCGTCCCGATTGGAGTTGAAGGCGATCTGCCTGCCGTCCGGCGAGAAGGCGGGCAGCCAGTTGTGCTCGCGTTCGTTGCCGGCGGCCGGCGTCTCCAGCCGTCCCTCGTATATGTGAGAGATGATGATGTCCTGCTGCCCGGAGCGGTACGATGTGTACGCCACCGCGCGGGCATCGGGCGTCCACGCGGGCGTGATGTTGAGCGACCGGCTGACGGTAACTCGCCGGACGTTGGCGCCGTCGTAGTCGGCCACGTAGATCTCCTTCGTCTGCCGATTCGGCACGAGCCCGAGCACCGACTCGCTGTCGCGATCGGAAACGAAGGCGAGATGACTGCGTGCGACGCCCTCGAGGCCGCGCTGCTGCCGGTGGATCTCGTTCGACAGCTCATGCGCGTAGAGCCGAACGTCGCGGTACGAGCCCGTGTACTCGACGCCGAGGGTGGAGTCCAGCGACCGCACGTTGAACAGCCTCGCCCGGACCAGCAGTTGCCCGTCCGGTTGCCGCTCCACCGAGCAGCTCACGACCCCGTCCGCTCCCAGCTCCTGCCAGGCATCCAGTGGCAGGTCCGTCAGGCTGCGAGCGCGCCGAATGGTGCGATAGGTGTCGCGGGCCACCATCCGGAACTCGCGCTCGAAGTCGAGGTCGTCGAAAAGCACCTGGGCAATCGTCGCTGCCGCGTCCACGGTCTCCGGGTCGCTCGTGAGAGCCAGGCAGTCGGGCACGGCCAGGCGCGGCTGCGCGCCGATGCGATCGCCAATGATGAGATCGATGCCGGACCGAGCGTCCGACGGCTGATCCGGTGATTGCTGGGCGAAGAGCAGGGCCCCGGCGGCCGGCAGGGCCAGCACGAGCGACGCAATACGAAGAGCTGGTCTGGTGGTCATGGCTGATACTCGAACGTGAGGCGAACCGGCAGGTCCTCGTCCGGATAGTCCCGGGGCAGCGGTGGCAGAGCGCGGGTCAGCAGCACGGCGCGTTGCGCGCTCATGTCGAGGGCGAGGTAGCCGCTGGAACGGTCCACGTCCACGCCGCCGATCGCGCCGTTCCGTCCGATGGTGAAGCGGACGACGACCGAGCCGGTGACACGCTGGTTGTTGTCCCACCGTCTGCGGATCAACTCAATCATCGTCGACAGGTATCGAGGACAGCAGAAGTCCCCGACGTCGAGCTCGGCCCCGTTTCCCCCGAGCCCGCCCCCCGAGAGCCCGACGCCCATCCCTTCGACCCCCGTATCGGCCATCGCAAGGCCCTCGCGGGTTTCGGGGCCGCGAGTCGGCGTACGCCCGCGGGCCTCGTCCGGGGCCGTGTCGACCTCGACCTCCGGCTCTGCCCGCCGCGCCGGCACGGCTTCCGGCACGGGCAGGATCATCTTCGGCGGCGCGGCGGTGGGCGGCTGGATCCACTGCGGGCGGCGGATCTCCTGCAGCGGCACGATCTGCTGAATGGGGCGGGCGCCCAGCGCTGTACGGCCTCCTTCACCCGGCCCCTGCGGACCGCCGAGCCGGATCGTCATGACGTCGAGCGCCGGCTCGCTAGTCGAATCGGACAGCCATCCGGCGGGAGTCAACAGGACGGCCGCAATCAGGACGACGTGCCCGGCCGCCGATACGACGGCCGTACGACGCAACTCGTCGGTTCTGCCCGATCGGGCGGCCAGGAGATCGGATGTCGCTTCCTGCACCGGACACCGCCTATCGCTGACGCGGCTGCTCGAGCACCAGCCCGACGTCTTCGACGCCGCCCTCCTTGAGCTGATCGATCACGGAGACCAGCTCGCCGTACGTGATCTCGCTGTCCCCGCGCAGAAAGACGCCCTTGTCATCCCGGCCCTCCAGGTCCGCCAGCAGGCGATCCGCCAGCGCACCGATGTCGATGGTGTCGTCGCCGACCTGCACCACGCCTTCAGTCCGATAGGCGAGGGGGACCGTGACGAACAGCCGCTCGGACACCAGCGGCTCCGCGCGGCGGGCCTCCGGAAGCTGTACGTCGAGCCCCCGCTGCATCATGGGCGCGGCCACCATGAAGATGACGAGCATGACGAGCATGACGTCGACCAGCGGCACGACGTTGATCTCCGACAGCGACGTGCCCGTTCGCCGGCCACGCCGCCGGCTGCTCCCGCCGCCGCTCTCCATCGACTGAACCTTCGGCATCGTGAAAGCACCCTCACCCGGAGAAGTAGCGCTCGGCGATATTCAGGAACTCCAGCGAGAAATCGTCGACGGTCGATGCGGTGACCTTCACCCGGTGCGTCAGGTGGTTGTAGAAGTAGACGGCGGGAATCGCCGCGAACAGACCTGCCGCAGTCGCGATCAGGGCCTCCGCGATGCCCGGCGCGACGACCGCGAGATTCGTCGAGCCGGTCGCGCCGATCTCCTGAAAGGCGTTGATGATGCCGACGACGGTCCCGAACAGGCCGATGAACGGTGTGATGCTCGCCGTCGTCGCAAGCAGCGCCACGTGACGCTCCAGCTTGTTGACCTCCACGTTCGTGGCGCGCAGCAGCGAACGGTCGAGCGCCTCGAAGCTCCGCAGCGCCGGACGCGGCGCGCCCCCGGTCACCGGATCGCGGCCCGGCGACTCGGCGTCCCGAAGCTGCGCATTGAGCTCGACGTACCCGGCCTGGAACACGCCGGACAGCGGGCTCGCGGCAAGCGACTTGCAGACCGACTGCACTTCCGAGAACTTCCGGCTCTTGCGGAAGATGGTCACGAACGTCGACGTCTGCGCGTCGACCTGCCGGAACTGCCAGAGCTTGAAGAGGATGACCGCCCACGAAGCGACCGAGAAAACCAGCAGGGATGCCAGCACGAGCTGGCTGATGAGGGACGACCGCGCGATCAGACCCAGCAGGCCGCCGAATGCTTCCACAGGCTCGTTTGCCACGGGCGCCTGAAGGAAGGCAAAGGTATAGTATCCAAGGATACGCACCTCGATTCCTCCGTCAGATTCTGACAAGTGGCGCGCCGCTGGGAAGGCGCTAGTTGCAGAAGGCTACCATGCCCCCTGGACGCTGTCAAACATTATGTTAACATGGCGCTTCCTTCCCCGACCGTCGCGATCCGGCTCGATCCGGCGGGCGCCCGGACCCGGAGAGACGAACGGCCGCCGGTCATGATTCGCTTCCTCAGCATCCGCGATCTCGCCATCGTCGATGCGATGAACATCGAGTTCGACCACGGGTTCAACGTCCTGACCGGTGAGACCGGCGCCGGAAAGTCGATCGTCATCGGTGCGCTCGGGCTGTTGGTGGGCGGACGCGGCGGAGCCGATCTGGTGCGCACCGGGGCGTCCAGAGCCCTCGTTCAGGCGACGTTCGAGACGGAAGACGGCGAGGAGAACATCGTCAGACGCGAGATCCCGGCACAGGGACGCGGCCGGATCTTCATCGACGACGCGCTTGCCACGGCGTCGGCACTCCGGACGCTCGGCCGGCGGCTCGTGGACATCCACGGCCAGCACGAGCACCAGGCCCTCCTCGACCCGCGCTCCCACGTGGGATTGTTGGACGCCTACGGCGGACTCGAAGCCGCCGCCTCGGAAGTGGCCGCCGCCTACGACCGCTGGCGGAGCGCGGAGATGCGGCTCGAAGCGGAGCGGGAGGGCGCCCGGGAAGCGGCGGCGCGGATCGAGTTCCTGCGGTTTCAGCTCGAGGAGATCGACAGGATCTCCCCGCAGCCTGGCGAGGACGAGCTCCTCAGAAACGAGCGCCGCCGCCTCGCGAACGCGGACCGGCTGCTGCATCTGGCGAGCGAAGCCTACGCCGCGCTGTACGAGCGGGACGACTCGGTGGTGTCCTCGCTCGGCGTCGTATGGCGTCAGCTCGACGAGCTGGCCGCCCTCGATTCCGCATTCGTCGAGCACGCGGCGGCGCGCGAGACGGTGCCCCCCCTGCTCGACGACCTCGCCCACGCGCTACGCTCTTATGCCGCCGCCGTCGAGGTGTCGCCGGACCGGCTCGGAGAGGTCGAGACGCGGCTCGCGGCCGTCGAGCGCCTCGCTCGGAAGTACGGCGGCAGTCTCGACGCAGTCCTCGAACGGCGCACGGCGCTCGACGCCGAGATCCGGCGTTGCACCGACGATGAGACGCGTCGGGCGGCGCTGGAGTCGGAAGCGGTCGCCGCGCGGGCCGCGTACCGCGGCGCGGCCGGAGCGCTCTCGACCCGGCGGGTGACGCAGGCGCGGTCGCTGGCCCCCGCGCTCGAAGCGGAGCTCCGGCAGTTGGCCATGCCCGACGGACGTGTGGAGGTCATCGTCGAGACCGGACTCCCGGCGGAGCGCTGGGGGCCGCGCGGCACCGACCGGGTGGAGCTCTTCCTGTCCGCCAACCCCGGCGAGGACGCACGGCCCCTCGCCCGGGTCGCGTCGGGTGGGGAGATCTCGCGCGTGATGCTGGCCCTCAAGACGCTGGTTGCGACCGACACCCCGGGCAAGACCCTCGTCTTCGATGAAGTCGACGCCGGAATCGGCGGGCGGGCGGCCGATCGGGTGGGGGAGCGCCTTCGCGCGCTCGGCGATCGCTACCAGGTCCTGTGCGTAACGCACGCACCGCAGTTGGCGGCGTACGCCACGGCCCATTTCGGCGTCTCGAAGTGCGTGAGCGAGGGGCGGACCAGAACGGCGGTCGAGCGGCTGAGCCCGGAGGAGCGGATCGCCGAGCTGGCGCGCCTCATGACCGGATCCGGCAGCTCGGCCGCTCTCGCGAGCGCGTCCGAGCTGCTCGATTCCAGACACGCCGGGTCCGCGGGGGCGGCGCCGGCCGCGGCGCGGGAGGAGACGCACCGGGCGACCGGGGAGTGAGCACGATGGGAAGGACGTACTCGGTCGAGACGTTCGGCTGCCAGATGAACGTGCACGACAGCGAGCGGCTGGCCGGCCTGCTGCAACGGGCGGGCTACGAGCCGGCGGCGGTGGAGGAGGAGCCGACCCTTGTCGTCGTCAACACCTGCAGCGTGCGCGAACGGGCGGCGGAGAAGCTCTTCGCCCGCCTCGACCGGTATCGGCACCGCGCGCGCGACGAGCGCCCGCTCGTCGCGGTGACCGGCTGCGTGGCGCAGCAGGAGGGATCGCGCATCGTCGATCGCGCGCCGGTGGTGGACGTCGTCATAGGAACCCAGGCGCTCGCGATGCTTCCCCAGGCCATCGAGGAGGCCGAGCGGACGCGCCGTGCCCAGGTCGATACCAATCCATACGACAACGTCTCGTTTCCCCTCGGCGTAGCGGTCCGCGACGATCCGGTCAAGGCCTACGTGACGGTCATCGAGGGCTGCAACGACTTCTGCGCCTTTTGCGTGGTGCCCTATACCCGAGGCCGCGAACGCATGCGGCCGGTAGCCGAAATCCTGGGCGATGTCTCGGCGGCGGCCGCCGCCGGGCATCGCGAGGTGCATCTTCTCGGTCAGATCGTCAATCACTACCGGGCGCCCGATGCGCCGGACTGCGACTTCGCCGGACTGCTCGAGCGCGTCCACGCAATCGACGGCGTCGAGCGCATCCGGTTTGCGAGCCCGCATCCGAGGCACGTGACGCGGCGCATGATCGACGCGCTTCGGGATCTGCCGAAGGTGTGCAAGCATCTCCACCTGCCGGTGCAGTCCGGTTCGACGCGCGTGCTCGGACGGATGCGGCGGCGGCACACGCGCGAACGCTACCTCGCTCTGGTCGACGAGATCCGGACGGCGGTAACGGACATCGCGCTGTCGACCGATATGATCGTCGGGTTCCCGGGGGAGACATCCGAGGACTTCGAGCAGACCCTGAGCCTGACGGAAGCCGTGCGTTACCACAGCATGTTCTCGTTCAAGTACTCCGAGCGGCCGAACACCCTGGCGCGCGCGCGGATGCCGGACGACGTGCCAGAGGCCGAGAAGGCGCGCCGCCTCGCCGCGTTGCAGGCACTGCAGCAGAGGATCCAGCGGGAGCTGCACGCGGCGGCGGTCGGACGCACCGTCACGGTGCTGGCCGACGCGCCCAGCCGCCGCCGTGACGGCGAGTTCGCCGGTCGCACGAGCGGCAACACCGTCGTGAACTTTCCGGGCGATCCGACCTGCATCGGCCGCCTGCTCGACGTCCGGATCGAGCGTGCCGGACCGAACAGCCTCTGGGGCACCCTGTCCCCGGCGGTCGAGCCGCAAACGAGCGGGGATGGGGTGGGTCGATGCAAATCGAGATGACGATCAAGGGACTGATGGTCGACCCGATCACGAACATGCCGATCGTCATCCTCCGCGACGAGGGCGGTGAGCATGTCCTTCCGATCTGGGTCGGAATCTTCGAGGCCAATGCGATCGCCCTGCAGATCGAGAACGTGACCACACCGCGGCCGATGACCCACGACCTGCTGCGCAACCTCATCAGCGATCTGAACGGTACGGTGGAGAAGATCGTCGTGTGCGATCTGAAAGAGAACACCTTCTACGCCCTCATCCACGTCCGCGTCCAGGGCGAGACGGTCGCCGTCGATGCCCGCCCCAGCGACGCGATCGCGCTGGCCCTGCGCGTGAGCGCACCGATCTACGTGGAGGACGTCGTCGTCAGGAACGCGAAGAACCTGGACTTCGCCTTCGACAAGGCCGACTCCGAGCGCCTGGCCAAGTGGCTGGAGAACCTGGACCCGGAGGAGCTGGGCAAGTACAAGATGTAGCGTCAGGCCTCCAACCGGCGCGGCTGTCGGCCGGCCGACATCTTCTGCAACCTGCTGATTGCGCAGGGTCTTGTTCGCAGATGACCCCGTGCGCCGCCTTGACATGCCGCTGGGGCGTTCCTAGAATGCCCGCATTCCCGCGGCGTCCAATGGTTCCGGTTCCGCCCGCGTCGCACCGTCACGGTCCTTCTCCTTCGACGGCGTTCAGATGATTGTTGCGATCGCCAATCAGAAGGGCGGCGTCGGCAAGACCACCACGGCCATCAACCTGGCCTCCGCCCTCGCACTGCGCGGCAAGTCGACCCTGCTCATCGATCTCGACCCCCAGGGCAACAGCACGATCTCCTTCATGCAGCGCGACGCGGCCGTCCGCTCCGTGTACGAGACGATGGTCGACGACGGCTGCGGCCTGTCGGACGTGATTCGCCCCTCGCCGCAGGAAAACCTGTGGATCGCGCCCGCTCGAATCGCCCTGGCGAAGCTCGAAGCACGTCTGGTGGGGGAACTGGACGCCCACTTCCGTCTCAAGGAGCGGCTCGACGCCGTGGGGGGGCGCTTCTCGCACGTCGTCATCGACTGCCCGCCGGCGCTCGGCCTGCTCACCGTCAACGCGCTCGTCGCCGCGACGCATCTGCTCATTCCCATCCAGTCGTCGTACTTCGCCCTCGAAGGCACCGACGACCTGCTGGAGACGGTGCAGCGTGTGCAGACCCGGGCCAACCCGGGGCTCGACATCCTCGGCGTGCTGATCACGATGCACGACCGGCGGACCTCGCTCGGACGCGACATCCAGCACCGCATCCGCGAGGCGTTCGGCGCCAAGGTCTTCCGGACCGTGATCTCCAAGAACGTGCGGCTGGAAGAGGGGCCGGCCTACCGCGAGTCCATCTTCACGTTCGCGCCCAACTCGACCGGTGCGGCGGACTACTACAGTCTGTGCGAGGAGGTCATGGACCGTGTCTAAGCGGGGACTGCCCGAGACCGTACGAATGCGCCACGAGGCACACTACGTGGAGACCCTCTCCGCGTCGTCCGGCAAGCCGATCGGCCGCATGGTGCCCATCGACCGCGTCGACCCCAATCCGGACCAGCCGCGCCAGGTAATGGGAGATCTGACGGAGCTGAAGGCCTCCATCGTCGAGAAGGGGATCCTCGAACCGTTGATCGTGCGGCCGCGCGGCGAACGCTACGGGATCATTGCCGGAGAACGACGGTACCAGGCGGCCGTGCAGATCGGCCTGACCGAGCTCCCGGTGGTCGTGCGCCCCGCGGACGAGTCCGAGAGCATCGAGCTGGCGCTCATCGAGAACGTCCAGCGCAAGAAACTGACCGCATTCGAGGAAGCCGAGGCGCTCCAGGCTCTCGTCCAGCGCTTCGCCTACACGCACGAGCAGCTTGCGAAGCGGCTCGGCAAGTCGCGCACGTCGATCACCGAGACACTGAGTCTCAACACTATGCCCGAGGAGGTGCAGCGGTTGTGCCGACTCGCCGACATCACATCGAAGTCGGTCCTGCTGGAAATCGTCCGGCAGCGCAGCCCGGAAGCGATGCTCGCCTTCATCGAGCAGATCACGCGCGACGGAGACGCGACGCGGCAACGCGCACGGGAGACGGCGGCGAGCCGCCGCGGCACGGCACGGGCCAAGCCGTTCGTGTACCGGTACGCGCCGCCGAACCGGACGTTCAGTCTGCGGCTGGCATTCCGCAAGACGAACGTGCCGCGGGATCAACTGATCGCGGCGATCGAGGGCATCCTCGACGACCTGCGCCGCTCGGACACCCGTCCGGACCACGACTCCGACGAATGAGATCGTGGCGGCAAGCGTGCCGCAACGGGACCCGATGGGGCGGCCGAGGGCCGCAAGTTAACATAAGACCCCTTATCGGACCCACGATCCGGTGCGGTTGGCCAGCACGCCTCACGACCGATAGGATCGGATGAGGCGCTGTCGCGACCTTCGCGTTCGAGCGCCCGGAATCCGGCTCACGCAATGTTTGGCATCCTCGGTCGCTACGTCCTGCGGGAAGTGATCCCCCCGTTCTGCCTCGCGCAGGTGGTCTTCACCTTCCTGCTGATGCTCGACCCGCTCACCAAGCGCGCCGAAGAGCTGATCGGGGTCGGCGTGGACCTGGGCGACGTCCTGCAGATCCTGGCGACGGTGCTGCCGTACTCGCTGGGCCTGACGATACCGATGGCGCTCCTGGTCGGGGTCCTGATGGGCCTCGGACGCCTGTCGGGCGACCGCGAGATGGTGGCGATGCAGGCGTGCGGCATCGGCATCTTCCGCATCCTCTCTCCGCTCCTCGTACTGGCGGCCCTGGCGGCGGCCATCGACTGCTACCTGCTGGCCGAGGCGGTGCCGGACGCCAACCGGCGCTTTCGGGAGACGGTGTTCCGCGTGTCGGCGAACCGCGCCGAAGGCGAGATCAAGCCGCGCGTGTTTCAGGTGGATCGGTTTCCGCGCGCGGTGCTGTACGTGCGGGAGGTCGCCCCGGACGGTTGGAGAGACGTCTTCCTCGCGGACGTCGAGCGGCCGGAACAGCCTGACGTCTACGTGGCAGAATGGGGCCGCGTCGCGGTTGACGAGGAGCGCCGCACCGTTGCCGTCGCCTTGCGCAACGGTGAGCGGCACAGGGTGGACCCGGCCGTCCCGGCCGCGTACGAGGTGCACCGCTTCGACGAGCTGACGATCCAGCTCGATGGGTCGTCGCTGTTTCCGGACGGCGGGTCGGCGCGGGCCGTGAACGAGCTGTCCATTCGGGAGCTGCGCGAAGAAGCCGCGGCGATGCGGGCGGCCGGGACCTCGCCACATCAGCCGATCATGGCAATCCACGAGAAATTCTCGATTCCCGTGGCCTGCATCGTCTTCGTGCTGCTCGCCGTCGGATTGGGAGCCAGCAGCCGCAGGGAGGGGCGTCTGGCGAGCTTCGCGCTCGGGATCGCCGTCATCCTCGCCTACTACGTGATGCTGTACCTGGGCACGGCGCTGGCCAAGGGACAGTGGCTGTCGCCGCACCTCGTGAGGTGGATACCGAACGCGGTGATGGGTCTGGCCGGCGCCGGCCTGGTCTGGTGGCGCTCGCGCTCGAACGAGCCGCACGCGGCGCTTCCGTGGCTTGCGTCGCAAGCGTCCCGACCGGCGGAAGCGCCGGCAGCGGCCGAGCCGGCGGACCCGCCAATCCTCGTCAGGGTGTCCCGCGCGTGGCCGGGAATCGGCCTCCTCGACCGGTACGTGACGCAGACCTACCTGCGCTGGATGACGCTCGCCTTCGTCGGCCTGCTCGGCCTCTTCTACGTCATCACGTTCCTGGACCTGTCCGACAAGCTGTTCAAGGAGGAGACCACCCTGCTGAAGCTGCTGGAGTACTTCTGGTACGCCACGCCGCAGTTCGTCTCCTACGTCCTCCCCGTTGCGGCGCTGGTGTCCACGCTCGTGACCGTCGGCCTGCTGACCCGGACGAACGAGCTGACGGTGATGAAGGCCTGCGGGATCAGTCTGTACCGGATGGCGGCGCCCATCCTCTGCTTCAGCCTGCTGTGGAGCGGTCTGCTGTTTACGATCGGCGAGAGCGTGCTGGCGCGGGCGAACCGCCGCGCGGAGGCGCTCAACCGCGAGATCCGCACCGGCCGGGCGCAACCCTTCGGTACCGGAGACAGAGCGTGGCTGGTGAACGCGGACGGCGACATCTACCATTACCTGCATTTCGACGCCGCCGGACCCGCGGTGAGCGGCCTGTCGGTCTATGAGCTCGCGGGTCGTCCGTGGTCGCTGACGGGCCGGACGTACGCCGCCGAGGCGTCGTTCCAGGGCGCCTGGAAGGGCCGCGGCGTCTGGTCGCGCGGGTTCCCGACGGCGGCGGGCGGCGCCACGACGTACGACCACGGCAGCGAGCAGAGACTGCCGGCGGTGGCGCCGCCTGCCGTGTTCTCGGCCGAGCTGCCGGAAGCGGAGCTCATGAGTTATCGCGAGCTCGAACGGCACGTCGTGGAGTTGCGGGCGCTCGGCTTCGACGTCGTGAGTCTCGTCGTCGAGCTGCACCGCAAGGCGTCGTTTCCGTTCGTCACGTTCATCCTCACCCTCATCGCCGTGCCGTTCGCGGTGACGATCGGTCCGCGCGGCGCCCTCTACGGGGTCGGAGCCGGCATCGTGCTGGCGTTCACCTACTGGATCGTGCTGAGCGTGTTCGGGGCTCTGGGCAGCGCCGGCGTGCTCATGCCGGCCACCGCGGCCTGGGCGCCGAACCTGATCTTCGGCGCCGCGGCCGGCTGTTTCCTCTTCTCCGTCCGGACCTGACGGAGCGGACCATGGCACCGAGCATCATCAGTCGCTACGTCGTGCGGGAGGTGGTCCTCCCCTTTTTCCTGACTCTGCTCGTCTTCACGTTCCTGATGCTGCTGCCGCCCATCATGAATCAGGCGGAAGAGCTGATCCGGATCGGGGTGGACGCGCGGCAGGTGGCCGAGATGCTGCTGCTACTCGTCCCGCAGTCGCTCGGCATCACGATACCGATGGCGCTGCTGGTCGGCGTCCTGATGGGACTCGGCCGGTTGTCCGGAGATCGCGAGACGGTGGCGATGCAGGCCTGCGGCATCAGCCTGTTCCGCATCCTGACTCCCCTGCTGGCCCTGGCCGCCGCCACGGCCGCCGTCAACTGCTACATGTTGTTGTCCGTGGTGCCGGACGCCAACCAGCGGTTTCGGGAGATTCTCCTGCGCGTGCAGGCGAACCGCGCCGAGGGCGAGGTGAAGCCGCGGGTGTTCTACGTGGGAGACTTCCCGGACGTCGTGCTGTACGTCCAGGAGGTCTCCAGCTCCGGCGAAGGCTGGTCCGACGTCTTTCTCGCGGACGTGCAGCGGCCGGAGCAGCCGGACATCTACATCGCGGAACGCGGCCGCGTCGGCGTGGATCGGGAACGCCGAACCGTTGCCATCGTCCTGGAGAACGGCGAGCGCCATCGGGTGGATCCCGCCGCCCCGGACGCCTACGAGGTACATGCCTTTCGGGAGCTGCGGATCCAGTTGGACGCCGAGTCCCTGTTTCCCGCCGGTGGGCCGGACCGGGGCCTGCGTGAGCTGACCATCCCGGAGTTGAACGAGCAGGCCGCCGCGATGCGCGCGGCGGGGATATCGCCGCACGCGCCGATCATGGAGGCCCACAAGAAGTTCTCCATTCCGGTCGCGTGCTTCGTCTTCGTGCTGCTCGGTGTGGCTTTCGGCGCGAGCAGCCGCACGGATGGGCGACTGGCCAGCTTCGCGCTCGGCATCGCGGTCATCTTCGCCTACTACGTGCTGATGTACGAGTCGGAAGCGCTCTCCAAGGGCCAGCGGGTTCCCCCTCATCTGGCGATGTGGCTGCCGAACATCGTCCTGGGCCTGGCCGGCGTCGCGTTGATTCGGCGGCGCGCGGGGGGCGTCGAGGGCGGGGTTTCGCTGCCGTGGACGCGGCGGCGGCCGCCTGCTGCGCCCGCTGGTCCCGCGGTCTCCGCCGGTCCCGCGGTCTCCGCCGGCGCCGCCGATCGGGACCCCTTCGTCACGGTGTCCGCCGGATCGCTCCCGGGCGTCAACATCCTCGACTGGTACGTGACGAAGATGTACCTGCGCTGGGTGGGCCTCGCGTTCGTGGGCCTGCTCGGGATCTTCTACATCGCCACCTTCATCGACCTCTCCGACAAGCTGTTCAAGGACGAAACGACGGGCGTAATGCTGCTGCGCTACTTCTGGCACGCGACGCCGCAGTTCGTCTACTACGTCCTGCCGATCGCCGGACTCGTGGCGACGCTGGTGACCATCGGCCTGCTGACCAGGACGAGCGAGCTCACCGTGATGAAGGCGTGCGGGATCAGCCTGTATCGGGCGGCGTTCCCGATTCTCTGCTTCAGCCTCGTCTGGAGCGGTTTGTTGCTCGCGCTGGGAGAGACGGTGCTCGCGCGGGCGAATCGAACCGCCGAGACCCTGAACCGCGAGATCCGAACGGGCCGCACGCAGACGTTCGAGGTTCTGGCCCGGCAGTGGCTCTACGACGACGGCGTGATCTACCACTACCGCTACTTCGACGCCGATCGGTCGGCGATCGACAGCCTGTCCATCTTCGAGCTGGGCGACGGGCCGTGGTCGCTGGTGCGCCGGACGTACGCCACGCACGCGTCGTACGGCGACGAGTGGCAGGGCCGGAACGTCTGGTCGCGGGAGTTCGCCACCGCGCCGGAAGCCGCATCCTCCTATCGGCAGGATCCGGCGCGCGCCCTGCACGCGGTGTCGGCGCCCGGCGTCTTCGCGGCGGAGAGACCCGACGCCGAGCTCATGAACTTTCGCGAGCTCGAGCGGTACATCACGGACCTGCGCGCGCGGGGTTTCGACGTCGTCGACCTGGTGGTGGCGCTGCACCGCAAGGCGTCCTTCCCCTTCGTCACCGTGATCCTCACGCTCATCGCCGTACCCTTCGCCGTGACCACCGGGCCGCGCGGCGCCCTCTACGGCGTGGGCGTCGGCATCGCACTCGCGTTCACGTACTGGATCGTGCTGAGCGTGTTCGGCGCGCTCGGCGGCGCCGGCGTGCTCATGCCGGCCACCGCCGCCTGGGCCCCGAATCTGATTTTCGGTACGTCCGCCGGGTACTTCCTGCTCACGGTACGGACCTGACCTGTTCCGGCAGGAGCGAAACGGAAGATCAGTCCACCGGGCGGGATGCGACGCGAACCGCGCCGACCGTGAGCACACCGCTCGTGCCCGGACGCGTGTTCACGGTGTCGATGACCAGTAACAGGGCGTCGGCCGCCGCGAGATCCGGCCGGGCCGGCACCTGCCGCCACGCGGGCAGGAACTCGTCGATGCGTGCGTGGACGACTCGCGGCTCCGGGTCGGCGTAGAACGAGCGCCGCCAACGCAACGACGGCCCGTCGCCGGGACTGCGCAGTTGCAGCGAAGCGCGCATCGGCTGCGTCGCTTCGACCTCGAACCGGAACGCCGCGGCATCCGCCAGCGCCGCCGGAGGCAGAGTCCGGGCGGCGGCGGCGTACGACGCGGCGCTGTCCCCGAGCGTGAAGGCGAACCGGAACCCGTCGGGGGTCGCCTCCAGAACGGCCCGAGCGTCGGGACGGCGCTCGATCCGCCAGGGGCCACCCGGAGCCGGCCGCCACACCGCCGGCGTCTCCGGCGCAGCCGCGGTCGCGGCCGAGCCGCCGACGTAGATGGGATTACTCGTGATCCAGGGCACGGGGGGGCGCCCCGGCGCGTCCGGCAATGCGACCTCCACCCGGTAGGACGCCGCCTCGGCGCCCGCCGCCGCATGCGCCAGCGTGTAACCGGCTTCCTCCGCCACCACGCGGCCGTTGCGAAGCAACCGGATGGTGGCGTCCGCCGGTCCCGCCACGGAGACGGTCAGAGTCAGGTCCCGGCCCGGCGGCGCCCGCTCCCCCATCCGGACGCGGCCTCCGTCGGACGTGCGGCCGGCGTAGGTGAAGCGCACGGGACTCGCCAGGGCGTCGATGGCGGTGTAGGTCCGGCCGGCTCGCAACTGTCGGATGAGGGCGGCGCCGTCCGCGGCCGCGTCGCCAGCGAGGGGGCGATCGAGCTCGACGCGGATCGCGAGCGTCCGGAAGCTCTCCTCATACCCGGGAAACCGCAGATCGATTCCCCCGCCGTATCCGTCGCCGTCGTTTCCGAGGGGCAGGCGTGCATGTGCATCCAGCGCACCCAATCCCACGACGGGCCGCTCGGCCGCCAGCGCGTCCCAGCGCGCGAGGGCGCGCTCCGGTCGCGCGAGGAGGGACGCCAGACTCTCCGGCGCCCGCAACCAGTACCCGGCGGCGGCACGCAGCAGCCCCGGCAGACTGTCGTCCCGCCACTGGCTGTCGCCGTTGATCCACTCGATCCCGTCGACCGGCAGCGACCAGTCCGACCAGGCCAGGGCCGGCCGCGGCGAGGTCGGATGCGCGGCCACGCCGAAGCCCCCCAGCCGCCGGACATCCTCGACCACGCCCCGCGGATCGCCCCCGAGCGGATAGGGCGCAGCGGGCAACCCCAGCGCCACGTAGTGCCCGCCGTCCGTGCTGATCTCGACCCCCTCGATGACGAGAACACCGTCCCGGTAGGTTGGCGGACGGGCGGTCGTGGCGTCGCCGTGATCCGTCAGGACCACGAAGTCCAGGCCGGCCGCCGCCGCCGCGGACGCGATCTCGTCCACGCTGCCGCTGCCGTCCGACCAGCGGCTGTGAACGTGAAACGCGCCGCGCAGAGTAGCCGCGGTCGCTGTCGGATCCGGGACGGGAAACGCATCGAGGCGGACGGTGCGCGAGGCGGGCGGAAGGTTCCACAGCAGCCACGCGAGGAAGAGCCCCAGCCCCAGGGCGAACATCGTGGCGATGCGCGCGAAGCGCCCGGCCCACTGCCGCATCGGGCCTCCCGGAGGACTCTGCCGCTCGGTCATCCGTGCGGCTGCCCGGCCGTGGGGACTGCGTTGCGTTCTACGGCGCAGACTCCTGGACTCCGGCCGCGGCGCTCAGCGCGGCGGCCTTGTCGGTCCGCTCCCAGGTGAATTCCGGATCGGTCCGGCCGAAGTGACCGAAGGCCGCCGTCCGGCGATAGATGGGCCGGCGCAGCGCCAGCGTCTCGATGATGCCCTTCGGCGTCAGCGAGAAATGCTCCCGGACGAGAGCGCTGAGCCGCTCCTCGCAGACCTTCCCCGTGCCGAACGTGTCGACCAGGACCGAGACGGGATCGGCGATGCCGATGGCGTAGGCGAGCTGCACCTGCACGCGTTCCGCCAATCCTGCCGCCACGCAGTTCTTCGCGATGTAGCGCGCCATGTAGGAAGCGGAACGGTCGACCTTGGTCGGGTCCTTGCCGGAGAACGCGCCGCCGCCGTGCGGAGCCATGCCTCCGTAGGTGTCGACGATGATCTTGCGCCCGGTCACGCCGGAATCGCCGTGCGGACCGCCGGTCACGAAACGGCCGGTCGGGTTGACGTAGATCTTCGTGGTCTCGTCGATCAGCGACTCCGGGACGGTGGCCCGGATGACCTCGCGGGTGATGTCGTCGCGCAACTGCTCCGTGGAAACCTGGTCGCTGTGCTGGCTCGACACCACGACGGCGTCGATGCGCCGCGGCCGGTCGCCGTCGTATTCCACCGTTACCTGCGACTTGCCGTCCGGCCGGAGGTAGCTCAGCCGCCCCTCGCGGCGGACGTTGGAGAGCGCCCGCACCAGATGATGCGCGAGCATGAGCGGCAGCGGCATCAGCTCGGGCGTCTCGTTGCAGGCGTAACCGAACATCAGGCCCTGGTCGCCCGCGCCCCCCGGGTCCACCCCCATGGCGATATCCGGCGACTGTCCGTGCAGCGACGAGAGCACGGCGCAGGTATCTGCGTCGAAGCCGAACTTGGCGCGCGTGTAGCCGACGTCCCTCACGGCCTCGCGGGCGACATCCGCGAACTCGACCCTTGCGGTCGTCGTGATCTCCCCCGCCAGCACGATCAGGCCGGTCGTCAGCAGCGTCTCGCAGGCGACGCGGCCGGTCGGATCGTCCGCCAGAACCGCGTCGAGGACGGCATCGGAAACCTGATCGGCTATCTTGTCCGGATGGCCTTCCGTGACCGATTCGGAGGTAAAGAGATAACGGCCTGTCCGGCGCATGTGCGGTGAATCTCCCTTCGCGGCGATTGGTCCGGCGTCGATTCGGCAGGCGCCCGAGTCCGGCCCGCCACGTTCGGGACGGCATGTCGCACGCCAACCGCATACACTAACCAAGGACCGGCGTTCCGGTCAATCACGAGCGCGGATGGTACTCGTCGTAGACCGCCTTCAGGCGCGCCGCGAGGATGTGCGTGTAGATCTGGGTGGTGGACAGATCGGCGTGTCCGAGAAGGGTCTGAATGGAACGCAGATCCGCACCCCGCTCGAGCAGATGCGTCGCGAACGAGTGCCGCAGAACGTGCGGGCTCAGGTCCCGCGGCAGTCCGGCCTGCCGCGCGTACTGCTTGAGCTTCTTCCAGAAGCCGACCCGGGTGAGTCGGACTCCCCCGCGCGCATTGACGAAGACCCAGCCGGACGTCCGCGGACCGAGGAGCGCCGGGCGAGCGGACGCAAGGTAACGGCGCAGCCATTCGACCGCGGCTCTGCCCATCGGCACGAGCCGCTCCCTGCCGCCCTTGCCCATGCAGGTCAGATAGCCCGCATCGAGGTGCAGGCTCTCGGGTTGCAGAGACACCAGCTCGGACACCCGCAGGCCTGTCGCATACAGCAGCTCGATCAACGTCCGGTCGCGAACGCCGACCGCGGTAGTGACGTCCGGCTGATCCAGCAGCACGTCGACGTCGGCGGTGGACAGGAACTTCGGCAGCGCGGGCCACGATCGCGGCGCGCGCAGGTCGTCGGCCGGGTTCGAGGCCACCTGCCCGTCGGCCAGCAGGAACCGATAGAAGCCCCGCACGCAGGCCACGACCCGGGCGACCGACCGCGGCGCGAGACCGGAGCCCATCAGGTCGCGAACGAAGGCCTCCAGGTCGCGTCGATCGAGTCGATCGACGCCTACGTGGCATGCCTCCGCGAAATCCCCCAGCAGCACAAGGTCCCGGGCGTAGCTGGTCAGCGTGTTGGCGGCCAGGCGACGCCCCGCCTTCAGATCGCTCAGGTACGCGTCTATCGGATCGCCGCTCACGCCCCCTCTATCGGACCGCCCGGCGGGTACCGCCAGCACGCTCGACGCCCGAGGCGGCGCGGACACCTCCGCACAACGTCCGCGGCGACTTCGTCGAATACGTACTACTCCAATCTGCACAACGGGTTACGGTCGAACCGCCATTGCGCGCGGGACGTCGGTGGTTGTATAATGTGGAGCTTCGAAAGTCTCGAACAGCGATGGCCGCAGCACGTTCAACGCATTCTCAGGGGATCGGCCCAATGTCTCACGTGAAGCACCTTGCCGTTCTCGCCGGCATGCTCGGCGTCGTGCTGCTCGGGCCCGGCGCGCGTCACCCGGCCGGGGCGTCGACCGCCGCCGCGCAGGCGGACTTCGGCACGCAGGTCGCCGAGTACGTCCGCGCGCAGGAAGCCCTCGCCGCCGACGACTTCGAGGAAGCGCGGCGCGCGCTGACCGATCTGATCGCCGTCGCCGACAGCGTCGTCGGGCCGCTGGCCCGGGCCGCGGCCGGCGCCGGGGACATCGAATCCATGCGGAGCGCGTTCAAGCCGCTGTCCGAGTTGCTCGCGGGAATGGATCTGCCGGCCGGCTACGCGCGGGCGTACTGCCCGATGTACGACGGCGGGTCGAACTGGGTGCAGATGGACGGCCCGGTGCGCAACCCGTACTACGGCTCGATGATGCTGACGTGCGGCGTCGTCGACGCGGCGCCGGGAGCCCACATGGACCACAGCCCGCGGCACGGCGGGCGCGTCTTCATGGCGCCGGACAGCTTCCACCACATCGAGGGGACGTACCCGGAACCGGGCGTCTTCCGCCTCTACGCGACCGACAACTACCGCGAGCCGGTCGACGTGACCATGTGGATGGGGCGCGTGGTGCTGCAGGAGGACTACGACCCGGCGACCGACGAGTTCATCGAGTTGGAGACGGCGGCTCTGCTTCCCTCGCCGGACGGCGCCTATCTGGAGGCGGAGGTCGGCGACCGCGCCCTGCCCGCCGATTTCATCGCCAAGATCCGGATGGTCGAGGACTACCCGGAGGATCGGTTCGATTTCATCTTCTCGGAGCCGACTTCCGCCGCGCCGGTCAGGACGGTGGCCGCGGCGACCGACGTGCCGGCCACGCTGCCGCTCGCCGAGCGGATTCGCCCCCGGATTCCGGAGGCCACGCGGGACATCGTCAGCGGCATCGACGCCCGCAACGACGAGATCGCGCGCCTCGTGGCGGAGGGCCGGTTCACGGAGATCTTCATCCCCGCCCTGCAATCGAAGGAGCTGGCGCTGGCCCTCGACCAACGCGCCGAGGCGCTCCCGGCCGAAGGCCGGAATCAGGTGCGCATCGCGGTGCGCAGCCTCGTGCGGGCGGCGTGGCTTCTGGACTGGTACGGCGACCTCGGCAACAAGCAGCAGGTGAGCGAGGCGCACGACGTCTTCAGCGAAGCCGTGCGCGGGATCAACCAGGTTTACGACGGCGCAGCCGCGCGGTAGCAGCTACGCGAGGGTTCGAGGCCCCGGAGCGTCGTGCGGGGCGCCGCCGGTTGCCCGCGGGCCCGCAAGCGGCCGGGCCGGACCGACCAGGAGATGATGGAGATGAGCACGAGGTACGTTCGCTGGTGTCTGGGCGCGGCGGTGGCGCTGGTCGCGGTCGGCGGTCAGATCGAGGAGACGGAGACCCACACGCCGATCGCCTCGCGGTGGAACTACAACGAGCACCTGTTTCCGATCTTTCGCGACAACTGCGGGTCCTGCCATCGCGACGGGGGCATCGCCCCGATGTCGCTCGTTTCCTACCGCAGCGCCTATCCGTGGGCCCAGTCCATCCGCGAGGAGGTGCTCGGGCTGCGAATGCCGCCCTGGAAGGCGGAGGACGGGTTCGGCGATTTCCGGAACGGGCACGCGCTGCCGGCGCACGAGATGGACATGATCCTCGAGTGGTCCAGCGGCGGCTACCCGCAGGGCCCGCGCTCGCAGAGTCCGGCGCCGCCGGGAGAGCCCGAAGAGTGGCCGCTGGGCCCACCCGCCCTCGAGCTGCGAATGGCGGAGCCGTTCACGCTCGACTGGAGCACGAACGAGGTTGTCCGCTACTTCGTGCTGCCGACCGGGACCACCGTGGAACGGTTCGTGACCGGCGCCGACGTGATGCCGGGGGCCGCCGCGATCGTCCGCGACGTCGCGATCTACATCGATGCGACCGGGACCGCGCGCGCGCTGGACGCCGAGGACGACGGACCGGGATTCGGAGAGGCGGAGGGACGCGACTTCCCCGCCACCGCGCCGCTGGCGCTCTGGTCGCCGGGGAGGCCGAGCGTGCGACAGGAAGACGCCGCGCGCACTCTGCCGGCGGGTGCCGACATCGTGGCGCGCGTGCACTACAAGAAGACCTGGATCACCGAGGGCGAGGAGTTCGCGGACCAGAGCCGCATCGGGCTCTACGCAGGCGACGAGAGCGACCGGGCGGTCGAGTCGATGCTCCTGTCGTCTCCTGAACGCACCGGCGAGCTGACGCTGGCCTTCAACCAGGAAGTGGAAACCGACGTCAGCGCGCTCGCCGTCCTGCCGGAGGTCGCCATCGAAGCCAAGGACGTGCAGGTCGTGGCGGTGACGCCCACCGGGACCCGGGTGCCGATGCTCTTTCTGCGCGAGCCGGACACGGCGTGGCCGACGCGCTACTGGTTCGACACACCGATCGACCTGCCGGCCGGGTCGACGATCGAGGTCAACGCGATTCTCCATCCGGGAGCGGATCACACGCCGGGCCGCTCCCTGTTCGGCGCGGACCCGTCGGCTCCCATCCGACTGGTCGTCGACTACGCGGCCGCCGGCGCGCCGGCCGATTGAGGACGGATCGCTCAGCGGGTGGCTCGTTCGGCCTGCGGGGCGGTGCCCTCGGGGAAGAACTCGTCGTGCACGGCGCGCACCGCCTCATCCACGTGCGCGTCGGCGATGACGCAGGCGATCTTCATCTCCGACGAGCTGATGCAGTCGATGTTGATGCCCTCGCGGGCCAGCACCGCGAACATGCGGGCGGCCAGGCCCGGGGTCGACGCGAGGCGCGATCCGACGATGGAGATCTTGGCGACCTCGCGGTCGACGATTCCCGCGGTCGCCAGGCCGCGCGACTTCCAGTCGTCGACGAGCCGTGTGGCGCCCTCGACGTACTCGTCGTCGAGCACGAAGGTGATGCGGCCGAGGCCCTCGGCGCTCGCCCCCTGAATGATCAGCCGCACGCTGATCGCCCTGGCCGCGAGGTCGCGGAACACCTCCGCGGCCAGTCCGGGGCGATCCGGCACGTCGATCAGGGTGACCTTGGCGATCTTCCTGTCGCTGCTGACGCCGACCACCGCCGCCTGCTCCATCACCATCTCGTCGCCTCCGCGGATCCACGTGCCCTCGCTGTCGTGGAAGCTGGACCGTACGTGGATCGGGATTCGGTACGCCATGCACACCTCGGCCGCCCGCGGGTGCAGCACCTTGGCGCCGCTCGACGCCATCTCAATCGCTTCCTCGTAACTTATCTCCCGCCACTGCATCGCGTGCGGCACCTTGCGCGGGTCGGCCGAGAGCACGCCGTCGACATCGGTGCAGATCTCGCACACGCTGGCGCCGAGGGCCGCGGCCACCGCCGCACCGGTGATGTCGCTCCCGCCGCGGCCGAGCGTGGTGACCTCGTGATCCCGGGTCATCCCCTGGAATCCGGTGATGATCACCACCCTCTTCCTGTCCAGCTCCGCGAGGATGCGCCGCGTGTCGATGGATTCGATGCGGGCGATGTTGAAGGCGTCGTCGGTCCGGATTCCGCACTGCGAGGCGGTCAGGGAGATCACGGGGATCCCCTTGTGCTGCAGCGCGAGACCGAGCAGCGAAACGGAGACCTGCTCGCCCGTGGCCAGCAGCAGATCCATCTCTCGGCCCCGCGGGTCGTCGGAGACCTCGTGGGCGAGCGCCACCAGTCCGTCCGTCGTCTTACCCATCGCCGACAGGACGACGACCAACCGTGGACTGTCGTCTCGAGCGCGGGCCACCCGCTCCGCGATCGCCCGGATGCGCTCCGCGGTTGCAACGGAGGTGCCGCCGTACTTCTGGACCACGATGGGCCCCGCGTCGTCCGGGACCGTCATCGTTGCGCTTCGCCGGCGCCCGGTGCGGCGCGTGTGCCGGCCGCCGCATCGAGCTGCGCCGTCAACTGGTGCAGAAAGAGACCGACGTCGGTCACGATGCCGGCGGTCTGGGACGAGCCGCGATCCGCGAGCTTGGTCACGACGGCCGGGTTGATGTCCACGCACACGACCCGGACGTGGGACGGCAGCATGTTGCCGACGCCGATGCTGTGCAGCATGGTCGACAACATGACGACCATGCTCACGTCGCGCAGCGCCTCGGCATAGCGATCCTGCGCCTCGATCAGGTTCATGATGGTGTCCCGCAACGGACCGTCGTCGCGGATGCTCCCCGCGAGCACGTAGTCCACGCCGTGCCGAATCGCCTCGTAGAGAATGCCCGAGCGCAGGAGTCCCCGATCGACCGCCGCCCGCAGACCGCCGGCGCGGTTGATCGCGTTGATGGCGCGCATGTGGTTGCGGTGGCCCTCCTCGACCGCCGTGCCCGCGTTCAGATCGATGCCGAGCGACGTGCCGAACAACGCATGCTCGGCGTCGTGGACCGCGAGCGCGTTCCCGGCCAGCAGCACGTCGACGAAACCGCGGCGGATGAGGTCGGAGAAGTACGTCACGCCGCCGCTGTGCACCACCACCGGGCCGGCCACGAAGGCGATCCGGCCGCCTTCGCCTTTCACCTCTTCCATCATGGCCAGCACCCTGGCCACGCTGACCTCGACCCGGCGCTCGGTCGACACGTCGTTCACCATGAACGCGAAGCCCAGCCGGTCGCGCTCGCGGAACTCGGGAGAGACGCGGATGCCGCCGACCCCGCAGACGACCGCGTCACCCGCCGCCACGTCGCGGAGCTTGCGGCACGACGCCCGCTCGTCCTCGATCACGACGACCGCATCCATGCGCTGGCTCTCGACCTCCCGCCATGCTCCGCCGTGTCGTACGTACGTGCGGTGGTTGGTTGTGGAGTAGAAGTCGTCGGGCACGGACCCGTCCTGCTCGGATCGCCTGAGAACGGCGTCCCGCTCCGGCGTCGGATGACAGCCGAGCGGCATCAGGTCCTCGAGCAATTCGGCCAGAACGGTCTCGTCCGGCGCGGTGACCTTCAGCTTCAGATGGGAGTACTCGTCGTTCGTGCGGCCGATGTCGAACCGCAGGACGTCGAAACGCGCCCGCCGCTCGATCACCCGATCGAAGATCGCGTTCAGGAGCTGCGAATCGACCAGGTGGCCTTCCGCCTCGACGATCTCGCTGCGCTCGGACCGGGACATCGTCAGCCGGACACCGGTTGATGGGCCTGCTGGCGTTCCGCCATGAAGGCTTCGAACTCGGCCAGCGAGCGGCCGAGCGTGGTCGGCGCGGCCAGGGACGACGCCACGGCGTCGGCCGTCTTGTAGCCGTTTCCGGTGATGCAGACCACGGTGCTCTCGTCGCGGGAAATGATCCCCTGCTCGACGAGCTTGCGAGTGACGGCCAGCGTGGTGCCGCCGGCCGGCTCCGTGAAGATGCCCTCGGTCCGCGCCAGCAGGCCGATGGCGTCGATGATCTCGGCGTCCGTGGCTGCCGCCCCGCTGCCTCCCGATTCGCGCACCGTCCGCAGGACGTGAAACCCGTCCGCAGGATTGCCGATGGCGATCGACTTGGCGATGGTGTTCGGCCGGACCGGCTCCGGATAGTCGAGGCCTTCGTCGAGGGCGTGGATGACCGGCGCGCATCCCGCCGCCTGCGCCGCGTGAATGCGCGGCGGCTCGCCGTCCATCAGACCGGCGTCGAGCAGGTCGTGGAACCCACGGCCTATGCGCGGGAGAAGCGTGCCGCCGGCGACGGGACAGACGACGTGGCGCGGAAACCGCCAGCCGAGCTGCTCGACGATCTCGAACCCGTACGTCTTCGCGCCCTCGGCGTAGTACGCCCGCAGGTTGATGTTGGCGAACGCCCAGCCGTAGCGCTCGCCGACCTGCGTGCAGAGGCGGTTGACGTCGTCGTAGTTCCCGTCGATGGCGACGACGTGCGGACCGCTGACGGCGGAGCCCAGGATCTTCCCGGGCTCGAGAGTCCGCGGGATGAAGACGTAGCAGTCGAGGCCCAGCCGGGCCGCGTGGGCGGCCACGCTGTTGGCGAGGTTGCCGGTCGACGCGCATCCGAAGACGCCGAATCCGAGCTCGCAGGCGCGCGTCGCCGCGACGGGCACGACGCGATCCTTGTACGACAACGTCGGATGATTGACGGAGTCGTCCTTCACGTAGAGCTCGCGCATGCCGAGTTCTGCGGCCAGCCGGTTCGCCCGAATCAGCGGCGTGAACCCGGAGGTCAACCCGGTTCGCGGCCCGCCGTCGATCGGCAGGAACTCCCGGTAGCGCCACAGATTGGGAGGCCGCGAGGAAATGCCTTCCCGCGAGACGGCGCGGCGAACGGCGTCGCGGTCGTACGTCACCTCGAGCGGCCCGAGGCACTGGTCGCAGACATAGAGCGCCTCGGCCGGAAACGGAGTCTGGCACAGAGAGCATCGAAGACCGGTGAGGTAGCTCATGAGCTGCGTTCTCCACGTGGCAGAATCGGCATCCAGACCGGTGCCCGCGCATGGAAGTCGAGCGCGCCGATCTCCGTCAGCGCGGCCTGCACGGCTCGGGAGCTGCACGGCTCGAGGGTCACGACGAAAGGCAGTGCCGACTTCGGCCAGTCCGGCTCCTGCAGTACCGAATCGATGTTGAGTCCGTGCCGCCAGAAGACGCCGGCAAGTGACGCAATGATACCGGGTCGGTCCATGATGACGAAGCGCAGGTACTGCGGCGCCTCGAAGTCGGGCTCGACCCGCGCCGCCGCCGGTGGGCGCCAGGATCGGGGCGCGGCGACCCCCGTGCGGGCAATGGCCTCGAGATCGGAGACAATCGCCACGGCGGTCGGATCGCCGCCGGCGCCGAACCCGCGAAACGCGGTCTCGCCGCCGTGCGACCCGTCGACGACCACCACGTTCTGGCTGCCCTCGGCGCGCGCGAGCGGCGACGTCAGCGGTACCAGCATCGGCTGCACCGAGGCGGTGACGTCTCCTCGGGCTCCCGGCGACACCTCGGCGCGCGATACCTGGCGAATGGTGCAACCGAGCCGCCGCGCGTAGTTGAAGTCCACCGGTTCGACCGGACGTATGGAGCGCAGCGGAATCGCCCCGGCCGCCACCTTCCGACCGAGGCCCACCGCGGAGAGAATCGCCAGCTTCGCCTGCGCGTCGCCGCCGTCGACGTCCGCGGTCGGATCCGCCTCGGCGTACCCCCGCTCCTGCGCCTCCCGCAGCGCATCGTCGAACGAGACCTGCCCCGCCTCCATGCGTGTCAGCATGTAGTTGCAGGTGCCGTTGAGCACGCCCAGCACCCGTCGCAGCCTGTCGCCGGCCAGGCCTTCCCGCACTGCCCGGATGATGGGAATGCCTCCCGCCACGGCCCCTTCGAACAGCAGGTGCCGCTGCCGCTCCGCCGCCATCCGCATAAGATCGGCTCCGGCATGGGCCATGACCTGCTTGTTGGCGGTGACGACCGACTTGCCGGCCTCCAGCGCCTGTCGGATCCAGGCGCCGGCCGGCTCCAGGCCGCCGATGAGCTCGACGACAACGTCGGCGTCGGATCGCAGCACGTCGCCGAAGTCGGACGTCCAGGCCACCGCGTCCGGCGCCCAGTCGACGATCTTGCGTTCGACGCGGCGGTTGCAGATGTGCGCCAGCGTCAGGGGGCGTTCCTCGCCCTCCCACAGAATGCGCGCCACCGACCGCCCGACCGTCCCGAATCCGACCAGGGCGATTCTGATCACGGGATCCTGCCGTTCAGAAAAAAGGCCATCACCCTGCTTGCGGATGATGGCCCCGGGATCACTACAATGTGCCGGCTGCGTCATCCGCTCGCGGTATCCGCCCTCATGGCCGCGGTCCGCAGGGACATCGCGTATGGACGACCGGTCGGCGCGGCGTTAGGTTTCCACATGACGGCCCGTTGGTCACGAGACAATCGATCTTTATACTCCGTCCTTCCGGGGAGCGTCAACCGGCGCGGCGGCCGACCCGGCGCGGCGGGCCCGGCAGCGGCGGATCACGACGGTAGCTGAGTCTCCGCATGTCCTCGAAGTGGAAGGACCTCCCGACCGAAGCCATCAACCCCGCCAGCCTGGCACTGGATCAGGCGTCCACGGAGGACATGATCGACCTGATGCTGCGCGAGGACCGCAAGATCCTCACGGCGGTGGCGCGCGAGAAGGCACGCATCGCGACGGCCTCGGACCTCATCACGGCCGCGCTCCACAAGGGAGGGCGCCTGATCTTCGTCGGAGCGGGGACGAGCGGCCGGCTCGGCGTCCTCGAGGCGGCCGAGATGGGACCGACGTTCAGCACCCCGATGCACCTCGTCCAGGCGATCATGGCCGGCGGCCGGGCCGCGTTCTTCCGCTCGCAGGCCGGGGTGGAGGACAATTTCGAGGAGGGCGCACGGGCCGTCGCCCGCCTGCACCCGACGCGCAGGGACGTGCTCGTCGGCATCTCGGCGAGCGGGATGACGCAGTTCGTCCGGGGCGCACTGACCCGCGCGCGCCGCAACGGCGTCAAGATCGTGTTTCTCACCTGCTGGCCGGGAACGGAGCTGCAGACCTTCGTCGACATCGTCATCTCCCCCGCCGTCGGACCGGAGGTCATCGCCGGCTCGACCCGGCTGAAGGCCGGCACGGCGACCAAGATGGTGCTCAACATGCTCACGACGGTGGCGATGGTGCACCTCGGCAAGACCTACGGCAACCTCATGGTGGACGTGGACGCCGGCTCCGAGAAGGCGCGCGACCGGGCGCGGCGCATCATCACGACCGTCACCGGACTCGACCACGAGGAAGCGGGAGAGCTCCTGAATCGGGCGCATTGGAACGTGAAGGCGGCCATCGTCATGGCCCACGCCCATGTCGGCTACTCCGAGTCGCTGGCGCGCCTCAAGCAGGCGAACGACTCGGTGCGCGCCGCCATCGGCGAAGAGCGCGAGGGGCGGTTGCGCAGGACGATCGACCCACGGTAGGAGATGCCGTTCGACCTGGCAGTCGTCGCGGCGTACCTGTTACTGGCGATATGGGGTGGACGCCGGCTCGCCCGCGGTCGGACGACCCTGCGCGATTACTACCTGACCGGACGCCGCATGCCGTGGTGGGCGGTCGCAGGCTCCATCGTCGCGACGGAGACGAGCACGGTAACGGTGATCAGCGTCCCGGCCTACGCGTTCGGGAGCAACCTGACGTTCCTCCAACTCGCCCTCGGCTATCTCGCCGGACGCGTGCTCGTCGCCTTCGTCCTGCTGCCGGCCTACTTCGACCGCGATCTGCTCTCCGCGTACCAGTTGCTCAGTGCACGGGTCGGGCAGGCATTCGGCCGCGGGGCGGCGGTGGTCTTCCTCCTGACGCGCAACGTGGCGGACGGGTTGCGCCTGTTCGCGACCGCGCTGGTTCTGGCCGCCATGCTCACGACCGTCACCGGCGCGGTCGGCCTCGCGGGCCTGCCCCAGACGCCGGTGGTGATCTTCGCCATCGGGGTCATCGCCGCGGCCACGCTCGCCTACACGTGGGTCGGCGGCATGACTGCGGTGGTCTGGATGGACGTCGTCCAGCTCGCCATCTACCTGTCCGGCGCGCTCGTCGCCGCCGCAACGCTGCTCGCCGGGTTGCCGGGAGGAGCCCGAGAGGCGGTGGCCGCAGCCGAGGAGGCCGGCAAGCTGGTCATGTTCGATTTCGCGTGGGATCTGCGCCGGGACTACACGTTCTGGTCCGGAGTGTTCGGCGGCGCGGTCTTCACGGCGTCCACGCACGGAACGGATCAGATGTTCGTGCAACGCTACCTGTGCAGCCGGTCCCTTGCCGACGCACGCCTGGCACTCGTCGCGAGCGGGGTTTTCGTGTTCTTCCAGTTCGCCCTGTTTCTGGGAATCGGGGTCCTGCTGTGGTCGTTCTACGCGGCCGGCGAGTCGCCGGCGCTCGCCCCGATCGTCGCGGAGGGCGCCGTGCAGGCCGACCGCGTCTTCCCGCTCTTCCTGATGACCCACCTGCCGACGGGACTCCGGGGACTCGTTCTGGCGGCGGTCGTCGCGGCCGCGATGTCGACCCTGTCGTCGTCGCTGAACTCCTCGGCCGCGTCGACCATAGGCGACTTCTACCTGGGGGGGGGCACGGCCGGAGCGCAATCCGAGGCACGGGCGCTTCGTGCGTCCCGCTGGGTGACCGGCGCCTGGGCGGCGGTGCAGGTATGCGTCGCGGTCGCCGCCATAGGCGTGTCGCAGCGGGTCATCGACGATGTGCTCACCGTGCAGTTCTTCAGCGGCGGCCTGATGCTGGGCGTGTTCCTGCTCAGCGTGCTGATCGCCAGACCCACTTCCGGGGTCGGGCTTGCGGGGCTCGCCGGCGGCCTGGTCACGATCGTGTCCGTGAGCCTGCTGAGCGACCTGTCCTGGCAGTGGTACGTGCTCGTCGGTTCGGCCGCCACGATCGGCGCGGGGTACGCCGCGGACCGTATCCGGCAGGCTGCAGCCCCTGGAGACGCGGAATGAACGGCTTCGCCGCCGCGGCGCGGGTACTGGACGACGCCGTCCGGGCAGGCGCCTGCCCCGCCGCGGTGGCCGAAGTGGGCAACCGGTCGGGACATCGGTGGCGGCACGCCGCGGGCCGGCTCACGTTCGAGACCGACAGTCCGCGGGCGACGTCGGAAACCGTCTTCGACCTGGCTTCGCTCACCAAGGTCATCGCGACGACGACTCTGGCCATGCGCCAGGTCGATGCCGGCCTGACCCCGCTCGATCTGCCCGTCGCCGCCGCGCTCGCGACCTGGCGCGGGACGGATCGCGAGACGGTGACCGTGCGCGATCTGCTGGCCCACGCGTCCGGCTTGACGGCGCACCTGCCCTTCTTCCGCGATCACTCGAAGCGCGCGGAGTTCGAGCCCGCCATCTGCGGGCTGCCGCTGGAGTACGCGCCGCGCACCCGCTCGCTCTACAGCGACCTCGGGTTCATCCTGCTCGGCTTCATCCTCGCGGACCGCCACCCCGTGCGAGAGGGTCTGGCCACGCAGTTCGACGCGCTCGCGGCATGCCGCGGCTGGGGGGAAGTCGGCTTCCACCCGCCGCCGGAGTGGCGCTCCCGCGCGGCGCCGACGGAGATGGACCCCTGGCGCGGGCGAACGCTCGTCGGCGAAGTCCACGACGAGAACGCCTGGGCGCTCGGCGGCGCGGGGGGGCACGCCGGGCTCTTCGGTACGGCCGTCGCCGTCGGCCGCTTCGCCCGCGACGTGCTGGCCGGCATCCACGGCGACAGCCGGCTCGCGTCGCAGCGGATGTTCGACACGTTTCGGGCCCGGACCGCGGTGCCCGGCAGCTCGCGGGCGCTCGGCTGGGATACGATGCTGCCGACCTCGTCGTGCGGGACCCGCCTGTCTCCGGCATCGATCGGACACACCGGATTCACGGGGACGTCGCTCTGGATCGACCCGGTCGCGGACCGCTACATGGTCCTGCTGACGAACCGGGTGCATCCTTCCCGGTCCAACGAGGCGATTCTCGCCGTGCGTCCGGCGTTCCACGACGCGGTGATGGGGGCCGGGTGAACATGGCGCTGACGGCACTCGACTGGCTGCTGCTGGGCATCGCGCTCGCGGCCCCCATCGCCGTGGGCATCGCGTACGGCCGGCGGGCCGGACGCAGCCTCTCGGAGTACTTCCTGTCCGGCCGCGATCTGCCCTGGTGGCTGGCCGGAACGTCGATGGTGGCGACGACGTTCGCCGCGGACACGCCGCTCGCGGTCACCGGGCTGGTGGCGGCCAGCGGCGTGGCCGGCAACTGGCTCTGGTGGAACGCCGCGCTCGGCAGCATGCTCACCGTCGTCTTCTTCGCCCGGCTGTGGCGCCGCGCGGGCATCCTGACCGACGTCGAGTTCGTCGAGCTGCGCTACACGGGACGCGCCGCGCGCGCGCTCCGCGCCGTGCGCGCGCTGTATCTGGGACTGGCGGTCAACTGTCTCGTGATCGGCTGGGTCAATCTGGCCCTCGCCAAGGTGCTGTCGGTCGCGCTCGGCTGGGAGCGGCTGACCGGGGTCCTCGTCGGACTCGCTGCCACCGGCGGCTACGCCGCGCTGGCGGGCCTCCGGGGCGTCGTTGCGGCCGACCTCGTGCAGTTCGCCATCGCGTTGGCCGGCGCCGTCGGGCTGGCGTACTACGCGCTCGCCGCGCCCGGAGTCGGCGGGCTGGACGGCCTGCGCGCCGCGCTGCCGGAATCCACCTTCCGGCTGTGGCCGGCGGTGGGTCCGATGGACCCAACGCCGGCAGGCACCGCCGCGATGCTCGCGCTGCCGTTCGCGTCGTTCGTCGCCTATCTCGGGGTCCAGTGGTGGGCGAGCTGGTATCCGGGGCAGGAGCCGGGCGGCGGCGGCTACGTCGCCCAGCGCATGATGTCGGCCCGCAGCGAACGCGACGCGGTCCTGGCGTCGCTCTGGTTCACGGTGGCGCACTATTGCCTGCGCCCCTGGCCGTGGGTGCTGGTCGCACTCGCCGCTCTGGTCCTCTATCCGGACCTCTCCGATCGCGAAGCGGGCTACGTCCTCGTCCTGCGCGACCACTTGCCGGCGGGCTGGCGAGGCCTCCTCGTCGGCGCGTTCTTCGCCGCCTACATGTCCACCGTATCCACGCAGCTCAACTGGGGCACGTCGTACCTGGTCAACGATCTGTACAGGCGGTTCGTGCGGCCGGACGCCGGCCAGACGCATCTGGTGCGCGTCTCGCGCCTGACGACCATCCTGGTGATGGCGGCGAGCGGAGTGATCACCTTCGGACTCGAATCGGTCCGCCAGGCGTGGGAGTTCGTGCTCGAATCCGGCGCAGGCGTCGGCCTGGTGCTGATCCTGCGCTGGTACTGGTGGCGGGTGACCGCGCTCTCGGAGCTGACGGCCCTGGCCGCGGCCGCCGCCGGCTTCGCCTTCGTGCGGTTCTTCACCACCATTCCGTTTCCCGACTCGCTGCTCTATCTCGTACCCTGGACGACGGCCTGCTGGATTGCCGTCACGCTGGCCACCCCGCCCGAGCCGCTGGCTCACCTGATCCGGTTCTACCGCCGCACGCGGCCCGCCGGCCCGGGCTGGCGCCACGTCGCGGCGGCCGCGGCCGAGCCGGCACCGGCGCCCCTGGCTCCCGATCTCCGCCGCTGGGGAGCCGGCTGCGCCGCCGTCTACCTGACGCTCGCCTCAACGCACAGCCTGTTGTTCGGCTCGGTCCTCGGCGGGGCGCTGCTGCTTGTCGGCGCCGCCGTCTCGGCCGCGTGGCTCGTCACGAGCCTGACCCGCAACGGGCCGGCGGGCGATTGAGCGCGCTATGAGTCTGCGCCGTAGAACGGCGTAGACTCCTAGTCAGGCCCGGTTGGGCGGCAAGCGGAGCCGCAGGCGACGATTGTCGGGCTATCGTCCGCCGCCGCCGCGGCCCCGCCGGAACGCTCCCGGGCCGATTCCCGCTCTCCCGTTCGAGAGTCCGCCGAAGGGATCCGACAGACCCGGCTGCGGCTGCCCTGCTTCGCCGCCGGCCTCCCCCGCCGCCGCGCCCTCGCCGCTGAAGACCCAGTCGCTGTACTTCGACTGCCCCTTGTAGAGGGCGATCGAAGCCTCCTCGCTGCGGCTCACGACACCGGCGATGTTGCCGGCCACGCCGCCGGGCTCGCGCTCGTCCCGATTCGCGAACGGCCGGACGCCCTGCAGGAATCCCGGCCTGTCCCCCGCGTCGTCTTCCGAACGCCGCGTCCCGTCCCTCGCTTCCGGCGATGCGCCGCCCGCTGGCGACCCGTCGCCCCCCGCACCACCGAACTCCGACAACTCCGACTGCAGAATGAGGCGGAACTCACCGCCCGCGGTCATCGGATCGCGGTAGGCGCGGCGCAGGAACCTGCCCTCCACGAGCGTATCGACGTCGGGTGGATAGGCACCGGGGGTCTGCCGCTGATAGAGCATGATCGCCCGCGCGTACTGCTCGCCACGGAAGATCAGCTCGGCCTCGCGCTCGCGCTGCGCCGCGTGGTACCAGACCGGGAGCGCCATCGACAACATGAGGCTCATGATGGCGAGAACGACGAGCAGCGCCGCCATCGCGAACCCGCGCTGCCCCCGTTGTCGCCGGCGCATCTTCACGCGGTCCCTACCAGTCGGCGTAGGTGGTGCCGTCGAAGGCGATCCCCTCGGATCCGCTCCTGACGTCGTACACGCCCTGCACGAACGGATCCGCCGGATCCGGTTCCGCCGGCACGACCACCCAGGTTTCGGACGACCGCGTCATCGGATCCTCGGGAATTGCACGCAGATAGCCGGCGCTCACCAGGGCGTGCAAATCCGGGGGGTACTCCCCGAGGTCGGCGTAGTGCTGATCGATGGCGTCGCGCATGCGGAAGAGATCCTCCTTGAGCACCGCCTCCCGCGAGCGGGCCACGGCGTTGCCGTAGCCGACGAGGGCAATCGTCGACAGTACCGTGATCAGCGAGATGACGATCGTCAGCTCGATGAGCGTCCAGCCGCGCGGGTTCCGCCAATCCCGCATCGTTTCACCAGTCCCGGTAGCGCGTGCCGTCGAGTGCCGTGCCCCGCGACCTTGTGTAGACATCGTACACATTATCCCCACCCCAACGTGTCGCATCCGGATCGTCCTGGTAGGAGCGCAGGCCCCAGTCGGTGCTCTTCGTCATCGGATCGATCGGAATCCGCCGCAGGAAGCGCAGCACGCCGCCGGCGTTCTCGTCGACCGGCTCCACGCCCTCCACCAGCGTCCCGAGGCTGGGCGGATAGCCCTGGTTGTCCGGATCGATGTCCGTCCCGCCGATGACGCCCAGGTCCACCGCGTCCTTGTAGCGGTCGATGGCCGTCCGCATCTCGCGCAGGACCCGCCGCAGCTCCGTTTCCCGCTGGCGCTGCATCGTCATCTGCGCGAGCGGCGCCACCGCCGACGCGAGGATCAGCAGGATGCTGCTGACGACGAGCAGCTCCACGAAGGAATAGCCAGCGAAGCCTCTCCAGGAGTCTGCACCGCTTCTGCGGCGCAGACTCCTAGGGCTCGGCGTGCGTCTTAGGATCATGGCGCCGATAGTACGTGGAGAGCACCAGGTTCAGCACTTCGCCGGACTCCGACTCGTCTCCTCGGCTCAGGACGATCTCCTCGATGACGAGAAACTCCGGCGCGGTCTCGAGCGCGTGGATGAACCGGCGGATGTCCCTGTACGCTCCGCTGAGCAGCATCGAGACCTGCAAGCGCGCCAAGAGGCTGTCTTCTTCGCGGTCCGCCGCCGAAGCGCGCCGTTCCATCAACAGCCCGTGCTCGGATGCGAGCGCCGCGAGTCGGGCAAACGTCAGCGCGCGTGCGCCGGCCAGGTCACGCGGCAGGATCTCCTGGTGGAACGCAAGCAGCGCGGCCTCGGCGCGCGCCATCCCATCCGCCGCAAGCCGGACGGTCTCGAAGCGCCGGCGCGCCGCTTCCAGTCCGGCGGCGGCCGCCGCCGCGCGCAGGCCGGCGTTCTCCACCCGCACGAACACCGGATAGACCACGAGGGCATAGAGCCCGGCGTCGACGATCAGGCCGATCGCCAGCAGCAGAGCGACGACGCGCTTCTCCCCGATCACCCGCCGAACGAACGCGAGGGTCCGGCTCATGCTCCCTCCGCCGGTTCGTCCCGGCCCGCCGTCGTCTCGTCGAGGCGCACCAGGCGCCCGCGCAACTGCACGCGGTACATGCCCTCCTCGTTCAACTCGCCCTGCCGCGCCAGCACGTCCGCGAAGACCCCGGTCTCTTCGAGTCGTCGGATGAACTCCTCGATGTCGGCGACGGTGCGGCCGATCACCGCCAGATCGACGCTGGTCCCCTCTTCGTCCGCGTCCGGACGTACCGCGGTGAGCATCACGCCAGCCGGCAGGGTCTGCTCGATGACGTTGAAGAAAGCGGTCCACGAGAACAGCCGCTGCTCGATCAGCCGATTCACCTCTTCCGCTGCGACGAGCAGAGTGGCCGTTGCGTCCGGGGGCATCTCCCGCTCGAGTCGCGCCGTCCGGGTCGAGACGGCGGCCGCTTCGCCTTCGGCCGTCTCTGCCGCCAGCGTCAACTCGCCGTGCGCCCGCGACAGCGCCACGAAGCGGACGACCTCCAACGCCAGGATCGCGACGATCGCGAGCCCGAGGGCCGCCACAACGAGATGGACCGCGCGTTCGTTGTAGAACGGTCGCGTCGCCAGATTCACCCTCGGCACCTCATGCGGACGCCCGCCGCGGCGGACGCACCCGGAGGAGCAGTCCCAGGGGCGCCGCCAGGCCGTCGAGCGCGGCGGCATCGAGCCCGTCCCGGTCCGGCAGCAGGCGCGCGAGCCGGTTCGCAATCGGCTCGACCGCAATCGCGAGCCGGCCCTCGATGACCCGCCGGATGGCCTCGAAACCGTGCGGCGCCCCGCAGTTCCCGGCGATCAGCGCGTGGGAGAGCCCACCGCCCCCGAGTCGGTCCTCGTAGTACATCGCCGTCTGGTGCACGAGGTCGCCCGGCGGCTGCCCGTCCGCAACGGTCCGGAACAGGAGCGGATGCCGGTCGCGCACCACGGCGAGCGTGCTGGCGCCTCCACCGACGTGCACGAGCAGCCAGTCCACAGTCGGGTCGGTCGCGCCGCAGGCGACCGCCGCCTCGATCAGGCTGAAGCTCAGCAGGTCCACCAGCCCGGCGTGCATTCCCGCCGCCGCGCAGACCCGCTCGTACTCCTCGACCACCGCACGGTGCGCCAGAACCGCGACGAATTCCTGCTCGCCCCCGGCGGTCGTCCGGCCCGGCATCCAGTCTACCTGCGCCTCGTCCACGTCGAACGGCACGGTCCTGCGTACCTGCCAGCGCAGCATGGGGTCGAGATCCGCGGCCCGGGCCGGCACGCTGGCGAACCGCACCATCGAGACCTTGGCCGCGGCATCCGGCAGCAGGAGGCCGATCCGACGCGGGCGGCGCGGAAGCCGCTCCAGCACGCCTTCCAGTGCTTCGGCGACCGCAGCCGGGTCGGCGAGGTTCGTACCCTGGACGGCGGGCGTCACGGCTCCCTCGGGCAGGGGCAACCGCGCGTGCCCCCGCACCAGCGGCCCCTTCCGGCCCGATTCCACGTGCACCGCCGCCACCTGCTCCGGAGCGATCGAGACGGCGACCGCCGGACCGGGGGTCGTGAACAGTGACCGCAGGAGGTTGCTACGCAACGAAGGTGACCTTGTTGATTTCGTGCAGGGTGGTCCTCCCCTCCAATACCTGCTCGACCGCCGATTCGCGCAGGAAACGCATGCCGGCGTCGCGCGCCGCCTGCTTGATCTCGGACGTGGGGCGCCGCCCCAGGATCAGCTCCCGGATGTGGTCGCTCAGGTCGAGGAGCTCGCATATCGCGGTACGGCCCCGGAAGCCGGTCCCGCCGCACTCGATGCAGCCGCCACCTTCGTAGAAGGTGTGCACCGCCGCGATGGCCGGATCGATCTTCGCTTCGCGGAGCTCTTCCTCCGGGATCGTCACCGGATGCCGGCAGTCCCGGCAGATCGTCCGCACCAGGCGCTGCGCCAGCACGCAGTTGAGGGCCGATACGAACTGGTACGCCTCGACACCCATGTTCAGGAACCGTCCGAGCACGTCGATGACGTTGTTCGCGTGCACCGTGGTGAACACCAGGTGGCCCGTGAGTGCGGACTGAATCGCGATCTGCGCGGTCTCCGGGTCGCGGATCTCCCCTACCATGATCTTGTCGGGATCGTGGCGGAGGATCGAGCGCAGGCCGCGGGCGAACGTCAGCCCCTTGCGCTCGTTGATCGGGATCTGGGTGATCCCCTTGAGCTGATACTCGACCGGGTCCTCGATGGTGACGATCTTGTCCTCCAACGAGGTGATCTCCGCCAGCGCCCCGTACAGCGTCGTGGTCTTCCCGCTGCCGGTCGGACCGGTCACGAGCACCATGCCGTACGGCTCCGCGATGGCGCGGCGGAAACGCCGCAGCTCGTCCGCGGGAAAACCCAGGATGTCGAGCCGCAGCTCCCGGAACTGCTCGCTGATGGATTCCTTGTCGAGAATCCGTATGACCGCGTCCTCGCCGTGGATGCTCGGCATGATCGACACCCGGAAGTCGATGGTCTTGCCGGGCATTCGCAGCTTGAAACGCCCGTCCTGCGGCACCCGCTTCTCGGCGATGTCGAGCTCCGCCATCACCTTGATGCGCGACAGCACGGCGCTGTGGAACTGCTTGTCGATCGGCCGCATGGCCGCCTGCAGCACCCCGTCGATGCGGTACTTGACGTGCAGCGCGTCGTCTTGGGTCTCGACGTGGATGTCGCTGGCGCGCCGCTGGATGGCCGTGTAGATCATCGAGTCGACCAGCTTGATCACCGGACTGATGTCGCTGGTCAGGCGTTCGACGGTGAGGCTCTCGTCGCCCGCCTCCTCCTCGCGCAGGATCTGCAACTGGAAGCTCTCGGTGGCCTCGTCGAGCACGCGCTGCGAGCTCTCGCTGCGGGTGAGAATCGACTCGATGGCGGACGCCGTTCCCACCGTCACGGTCACCGGGGCGCCCAGCAGGAGCGCAAGCTCGTCGATCAGCGGCAGGTCGGTCGGATCCGACACGATGATCTCCAGCGCCTCGCCCGTGCGGCGCCGGGGCACGAAGCGGTAGCGCAGCATCATGTCGGCGGGGATCGACCGCAGCAGATCCTGATCGACGTAGTACCGCTCCATGTCGACGTACTCGAGGCGGTACCGCTCGGCGAGAGATCGCGCGCGCGCGATCTCGGAAGCGGCGTCGGGCGCCAGGGGCTTGCCGGGCGTGGAGGCGTCAGCGGCTTCGTCGAGCATCGTGTCCCCGGGTGGGGCTGCCGGCATGCGCTCGTCGGTCATCAAACGATGGCGCCGAGCTGCAGCAGCGGCCAGTACAACGCCAGCAACAGTCCGGCGATCACGATACCCATGATCACCAGCAGCAACGGCTCGATGAGCGTCATGAACCGACCGAGCGTCGTCTCGATCTCTTCGTCGAAGAAATCGGCCACCGCGTTCAGCATGTCCTGCAGCGCCCCCGTGGACTCTCCCACCTCTACCATCTTGACCGCCACCGGGGGAAAGATCCCGCGCGCGTCCAACGAGGTCGAGAGCGCACCGCCCTCGCGCACCTCGGCGGCGATGGCGTCCAGGTTGCGGGAGACGTGGCGGTTGCCGACCGAGCGCGCCGTGACGTCGAGAGCGTTGACGAGCGGAATGCCCCCGCCGAGCAGCGTGGCCAGCGTTCTCGCGAGCTGTGAGGTGGCGAACCGGGTGGCGACGTCGCCGACGAACGGCAGCCTGAGCAGCAACCGGTCGAGCTGCGCGCCGCGTCCGGGCTGCCGGCTCCAGGTCCATACCGCGCCGCCGAGCGCCGCGGCCGCGAGCGCCATGAGCCAGAAGAACTCGGCGACGAAGCCCGAGACGCCGGTCAGCACGCGTGTGGCAACCGGCAGGCTCGCACCCATCGAGTCGTAGAAGCTGGTGAACTCCGGCACGACGCGGACGACGATGATGGCCACGACGATGCCGGACAACGCCAACAGGACGGCCGGGTAGATGAGGGCCGAGAGAGTCCGGCGGCGCACGCCGCTGATGACCTTCGCATAGCTCACGTAGCGCCGGAGCGTCTCTTCGAGGTTGCCGCTCTTCTCGCCCGCCAGGATCGACGCGGTATAGACGCCGGGAAAGAGACCACGATGGCTGCCGAACGCGTCGGACAACGAGGATCCGCCCCGCACCCGCTCGTGAACGTCGTCCAGGACGGTCTTCAGGACCGGCTGATCCGTCCGCTGCCGCAGAATGTCGAGCGACTGCAGCAACGGCATGCCCGCCCTGAGCAGAGCAACCAGCTCCTGGTTGAAGACCGTGAACTCCCGCACGCCGGGCCGTCGCTTCACACGCCCGAGCGACGCGCCCGCCCACGCGAATCCGCCCCGCCGCCGAAGCGACAGCAGATACAGGCCTTCCTTCTCGAGGTCCCGCCGGAGGAGAGCTTCGCTGTCCGCGATGCAGACCCGCTCCTCGATCTCGCCGGTCTCGGTTCCGAGGCGGCAGCGAAACTCCATCGGCGCATCGATCAGTCGCCGCCGCCCCGGCCCCGTTGTGACAGCAGGACCTCCAGAACGCGGCGCACGAACCTCTGGGTCTGCGGATAGGGCGGGATTCCCCCGTGCCGGCGGACGACGACCTCGCCGGCGTTGTACGCGGCCAGCGCACTCAGCTCGTAGAGTGGGCCGAACTCGTCGAGCAGCGCCCGGAGGTGCTGCGTTCCCGCGTCGATGTTGGCTGCCGGATCCAGCGGATCGGAGACCCCGTACCGCCGCGCGGTGCGCGGCATCAACTGCATCAGGCCCATCGCACCGACGGAGGAAACCGCGTCGGCGCGATAGCCGGACTCCACTTCGATCAACGCGTGCACGAGACCCGGGTCGACGCCGTGGCGGGCCGCGGCCTGCTCCACCAGACGGTCATACGGCCGTTCCGGCGTTGCGGACCGCTCCGCCGGGGAAGCCTCGTCCCGGGAGCCGCCGGCTGGCGAAGAGGCCCCCTGCCCGACGGGCTCCGTCAGCCGGGCCGGCACGGGCCGCGCCTCGAGAAAGCCTTCCCCGCCACCCTGAAACGCCGGCATGACCGGCGCCCGTGCCGCACGATCGACGATGGACTCCACCCGTTCGCGGGCGGTCCGACCGTTCCCATTCACCACATACGCGACGGGCGCCCAGGCGAGGGCCAGCATCGCCGCCGCGCCGCACAGTATCAATCCCCACTTCAGCACCATAGGGTTACCGCCTGCCGGTTCCGCACGTCGTCACCGCTGCGTCCGCTGTCCTGCGGAGACGGAAACGAGGTGCCGCCGCCTGCCTAGAGCGGCTCGAAGTACGTGTAGAAAACGCGGACGCCGAGCTCGCGCTCGTCCGGCGCCCCGTCATCGATATCCGCGGGCGTGAAGGTCCGATCCACCCGCAGCTCCAGATTCACGATATCTTCCGATCCGAGGTCGGACGCCGCGATGTCGCACGTGAGGTAGACGACCTCGGTGGTATCTACCTCCGATTCCTCGATAGTACGGTCACCGATGACGATGGACAGCCTCTGCGGCGACTCGAACACGTCCGCTCGACCGTCGAACTCCACGACGAACCTGGAATCGCGGTTCGGATTCCGGAACGACAACACGCCCCGGCCGGTCGTCCAGCGCCACTGCCTGCGCCCGTCGGCGCTGATCTCCGCCGCGTGCCACCCTTCGCCGTACGTGACGAAGCTGCTCTCGTGCTGCGGCTCGAGCCGGATGCTCGCCACGTCATACCCCATCTGACCGAGATCGTTTCCGGCGAGGGGGAGGCGCGTTCCGTCCCGGGGAGAATAGAGCCCCGCCGCGATCATGGAATCGCCGATATACGGATACATCGGAATCTTCACGCGCCGCGAGTACTCGATGGGCTGTCCCGCGGTCCACTGCGACGTGGGCACGGGGGGATCGTGATCCTCGGTCCACAGGATCTGCTCCCGGTCGTCGAGGAAATGAACGAACACCCGATAGTCGTCGCCGGGTCCGGCAGCGAGATCCGGCAGGACGTCGAAGCGGAAACGCAGGCTCAGAGGAGCACCCAGGGACACGGCCGCCCGATCGGGCTCCACGGAGATCGACGCAATCGGTTGCGGGGGATCCGCACAGCCAAGTGAAGTCGAGAGCCAGACCGCGACGAGCGCCCCGCGCACCGGAGTCGAACGAACAGAGAACATCTGCTCACCATGCTAGCGTGTTGCGGGTGTCTCCGGCAATGTGCTAGTCTGCCGGCCGTTCCGCGCCGCGTGCACGCGGCGCTTCCGTCGGGGAGAATGACGCGCGGATGACACTCGAAGCGCTCGGCATGGTGGAGACCAAGGGCCTTGTCGGATCCATCGAGGCCGCCGATGCGATGGTCAAGGCGGCGAACGTCCTGCTGATTGGCAAGGAGTACATCGGGGCCGGCTACGTGACGGTCATGGTGCGGGGCGACGTCGGCGCGGTGAAGGCGGCTACCGATGCCGGAGCGGCGGCTGCGCGCCGGGTCGGCGAGCTCGTCTCGGTCCACGTCATTCCGCGACCGCATCACGAGGTCGAGAAGATCCTGCCGGCGGCCGGGGACGCGGCCCAATAGGGCAGGCCCCCCCGGCCGCGCGTCCTCCGGCGTGTGGTGCGAACGCCTTGCGCCGCCATGGCTGAACTGGATTCACCGTCGAGCCTCGACCAGCGCTCCACGGAAGAGGCCCGCCGCCTCGCCGCGCGGGCCTGCGAGGCACGGACTGCCCTGGCGGATCTGCGTCAGGAGCAGGTGGACCGCATCGTCGGCGCCATGGCCGCGACGGCCGCCGAGCACGCCGGTGAACTGGCGGCGGCCGCCGTCGAGGAGACGGGCTACGGGGTCCGCGCCGACAAGGTGCGCAAGAACCTCTTCGCCGCGCGCACCGTGTACGAGTTCATCCGGCCGATGAAGACGGTCGGCGTGCTGCGGCGGCTCGACGACCGGCGCGTCGTGGAGATCGCCGAGCCCTTCGGGGTCGTCGCCGCGATCGTCCCTTCCACCAATCCCACCTCCACCGCCATCTACAAGCTGCTCGTAGCGATGAAGGCGCGTTGCCCGATCGTGATCAGCCCGCACCCGGCGGCGGTCGACTGCATCAACCGCACCGTGCGCCTGCTCGAGCGCGCGGCACGCGGCGCCGGAGCCCCGGAGGGCGCGATCGCCGCGATGGAGTCGGTGACCCTCGCGGGCACGCAGGAGCTGATGCGTCAGCGGCAGGTCGCGGTCATCCTCGCGACCGGCGGCATGGGTCTCGTCCGCGCCGCCTACTCGGCCGGCAAGCCGGCCTACGGCGTCGGTCCGGGCAACGCGCCGGCCTACATCGAGCAATCCGCCGACGTCGGGAAGGCCGTGCGCGACATCCTCACCGGCAAGACCTTCGACAACGGACTGCTCTGCTCCTCCGAAAACTCGGTAGTGGTCGACGCCCCGATCACCGAGGAGGTGCGCCGCGAGTTCGAAGCCCGGGGAGGGCACTTCCTGAACCGTGCCGAAACGGCGGCGCTGGCCGGAGTCCTGATCACCCCGCAACGGCTCCCGCATCCGAAGCTCGTCGGCCGCACGGCGGTAGAGATCGCCGGGCGCGCCGGCCTGGAGGTCCCGGAGCACACGCGGGCGCTCATCGCGCCGCTCGACGGGGTCGGCCGCGACCATCCCCTGTCCATCGAGAAGCTCTGCCCGGTGCTCTCCTTCTACGTCGTCGAGGACTGGCGCGAAGGCTGCGAGCGATGCAGACAGATTCTGGGCTACGGCGGCATGGGCCACACCATGGCGATCCACTCCAGAGACGAGTCGGTCGTCCTCGAGTTCGCTCTGCGGAAACCTGCCTTCCGCATCGTGGTGAACACCCCCGCCACGCTCGGCTCCATCGGCATGACGACCGGCCTCGATCCGTCGATGACGCTCGGCTGCGGCGGGCACGGCGGCAACGTCACCTCCGACAACATCTCGCCGCGCCATCTGCTCAACGTGAAGCGGCTGGCATACGAGATGCGCACCGCGCGCCAGGCAGCCGCCGACCTCGACTCGCCCTCGAAGCAGGACTCGGATGCGGGCGTCGGCCACGCGGGGCGCGCGGCGGGGCTGGACCGGCGTCTGGTGGCGGAACGCGTCGCGGCGTTGGTGGACGGCCCGACCGCCGCGGGCGCGCCCCTCCCTCCATCACCGGCGACGGACCCGGGCCGCGCGGGACCGCCGACGCCGTTCGTCTGCGAGGACGACGTCCGGGCCGCCATCCGTGAATCGCGCCCGATCGTGATCGGAGAGCGCACCATCGTGACCCCCGCGGCGCGCGACCTTGCAACGACGCACGGGGTGTTCGTGGAACGCTGAGCCGACCGCGGCGCGTACCGCCGGCGAAGCTCCGGCGCACGTCCACGCGCCCGGGTCTCAGCCGGAAACCCGCAGCCGCACCAGCGTCCATACCGCCGACACGAAGTCGACCCACGAGATCTTCTTCCCTTCGGCGAAGCTGCGCCCGGTGTAGCTGATCGGCACCTCGTGAATCGTCACGCCCGCCCGCAGCAGCTTGGCGGTGATCTCGGGCTCGACGTCGAAGCGATTGCAGGCAATCGCGAGCTCCTCGAACAGGCCCCGCCGGATCAGCTTGTAGCAGGTCTCCATGTCCGTCAGCGACGATCCGTACAGCAGATTCGTCAGACCGGTCAGCAACCGGTTGCCGATCCGGTGACGCACCGACATGCTCGGACGGGCTCCGCCGAAGCGCGAACCGTAGACCGCTTCCGCCTGTCGCGCGTCCACGACGGCGATCAACTTCCTGTAATCGGCCGGGTCGTACTCGAGGTCCGCGTCCTGAACGATGACGTAGTCGCCGGTAGCGCGGCCGACGCCGGAGCTCAGGGCCGCACCCTTCCCGCGGTTGACCGGATGCTGCACGAGCGTGATTCTCCGGTCGGGCCGGCCGGCGCGCTCTACGAGAAGAGCCCGCGTGCCGTCTGTCGATCCGTCATCGACCACGACGATCTCCGCTTCGGAGTCGATCGCCGCGACGCGGTCGAGCACCTGCAGAACGGTCGCGCGCTCGTTGAAGACGGGAACGATGATGGAGAGCCGCATGTGACGCCTGGGGGACCGCAATCTGTCGCGTGAGAATTATAGGTGGCCGTGCCGGAACGCGCAGTTCCTGCGTCGCCCGCGATCCGCATCGACTGGAAAGACTGCACACGCCGCCCCCGAAACCGCCGGAAGAAGCAGCTCGACGAATGGACCGGGGTTTGCAATCTGAACGCGGCATGTTGGGCAGGCTCCGGTCCGCGGCGATGATCGGCGTCGAGGCCTCGCTCGTCGACGTCGAGATCGACGTCTCCGGCGGCCTTCCCGCCTTCAACGTCGTTGGTCTTCCCGATTCGACGGTGCGGGAGAGCCGCGACCGCGTCCGCAGCGCCATCCGTCACGCCGGTTTCGAGTTTCCCGAGCGGCGGATCACCGTCAACCTGGCGCCGGCCGACGTGCGCAAGAGCGGCGCGAGCTACGACCTGCCGATCGCCCTCGGGCTGCTGGCCGCCATTGAGGTGCTCCCGACGCGGCTCCTCGACGATCTCGTCGTCGTCGGCGCACTGTCCCTCGACGGCGGGGTGCAGCCGGTCCGGGGCGTGCTCCCGGTCGCACTCCTCGCCGCGCGCCACGGTCACCGCCTGGTCCTTCCGGCAGCCAACCTCCGGGAGGGCCGCATCGTGCGGCAGGTCGCCCTGCGCCCCGCCGCCTCGCTGGCGCAGATCGTCGCCGACCTGGTCGACGGCGCCGACACTGCGCCGGCCGCGCCGGAACGACCCGCCTCGACACCCGCTCGCCCCGCGCTGGACCTCGTCGACGTCCGGGGGCAGCGCAGCGCGAGGCGGGCACTCGAGATCGCTGCCGCCGGGCGCCACAATCTGCTGTTCGTCGGTCCTCCCGGCGCCGGCAAGACCCTGCTGGCCCGGCGGCTGCCCGGCATCCTGCCGCCGCCGACGTTCGAGGAGGCGGTGGCCTCGACGGCCATCCACTCGGTCGCCGGGCTGCTCGAGCCGGCGGCCGGCCTGCTGTCGGAACGCCCCTTTCGGGCTCCCCATCACAGCGCGTCGGACGCCGCGCTCATCGGCGGCGGCCGCGACCCGCGACCCGGCGAGGTCAGTCTCGCCCACAACGGGGTCCTGTTTCTCGACGAGATCGTGGAGTTCGACCGGCGCGCCCTCGAGGCGTTGCGCGAACCTCTCGAGGAGGGGGTCGTCCGCATCGCGCGGGCTCTGCGCACGGTGCAATTCCCCTCCCGTTTCCTGCTGGTCGGGGCGATGAACCCCTGCGCGTGCGGATACGCCGGGGAGCCGCTCGACCGCTGCCGGTGCAGTCCGGCGGACATCCGTCGGTACCACGATCGACTGTCCGGTCCGTTGCGCGACAGGGTGGACCTCACGGTGCGCGTGGAACGTGTTCCGTTCGAGGTGCTCGCCGGCGACGTCCCCGCCGAGGATTCCACCGCGGTGCTCGAGCGGGTGCGCCGCGCGCGGGACCGCCAGTCGGCGCGCTACTGCGACGAGGCGTGCTCGACCAACGCGGACCTCGGCGGGTCGCTGCTCCGGCGTCACGGCCGACTCGACGCCGAAAGTCTGGCCCTTGTCGGGCGGGCCGTGCGGCGGCTCGGACTCACCGGACGAGGATTCGACCGCATCCGCCGCGTGGCCCGCACCATCGCGGATCTGGACGATTCGCCCAGCATCGGAAGAGCGCATGTTGCAGAAGCGATCCAGTACCGCGTGATACACTAGGCTCTTCCGGCACGGCACAATCCGAAGGACGTCTGACGGAATCGGGAGTGCTCCCTTCATGATTCGACGACGCTACGCATTCATCGTCGCCGACCGGGCAACCGGGGCAGTTCGCCGGTTTTCCGTATCGGCCGGTCTCGCGGCGATCGTTGCGACCACGGCGGTGGGCTTGCCGCTCGGCGGGCTCCTCCACGCCGGCTGGGACGCCCACGTCGAGATCCTGCACCTGCGGCTGAACAACGCCCGTCTCGAAATCGAGAACTCGGACTACCGCGCCACGGCGGCGGAACTCGTCGGCGACATCGCATTGCTGCAGGCGGTCATCGAAAACCTGGCTGCGCGCACGCCGCTCGACGCGTTGCGGGTGCGGGCGACCACCGAACGGCTGCCGGCGAGGATAGCCACGGCCTTGCGCCCGGACGTCGCCGCCCCGGTTGGCGGCCAGATGTTCGGGAGCCTGCGCGAGCTGTTGGACTCGCTCAACGAAGAGTTGGATGCGGTGCGGCACGGTGTGGCGTATCGCGAAGCCCTGGCCGCGGCGACGCCCACGCTCTGGCCGGTCGACGGCTGGGTGTCCGCATCGTACGGCTATCGCCGCGATCCTTTCACCGGCGTGCGCGATTACCACCCGGCCATCGACATCTCCACGCGCCCCGGCGAGCCGGTCTATGCGACGGGCGCGGGCCTGGTCGCCTCGGCGAAACGAAACGGCGCCTACGGCAACCTCGTCGAGATAAGCCACGGGTTCGGGCTGACCACCCGCTACGGCCACCTCTCCACGTTCGCGGTGCGCTCCGGCGACACCGTGGAGCGCGGCGACCTGATCGGACACGCCGGGGCGACAGGCCGTGCGACGGGCAATCACGTCCATTACGAGGTGTGGGTGAACGGGCGCACCATCAACCCGTTGCGGCTGATCAGCCCGGCGGACGCGCTCGCCGCGAACTAGATCGCTCACCGCGTCACGATAATGCTGGACACCTTACTGGCCAAGGTCTTCGGCACCCAGAATCAGCGGGATCTCAAACGCGTTCAGCCCCTGGTCGCCGCCATCGGGGAGCGCGAGGACGAAGCCCGTGCGCTCTCCGACGACGATCTCCGCGGCCGTACGGCGGATCTGCGCGCGCAGCACGACCAGGGAGCCGCGCTCGACGACCTGCTGATCGACGCCTTCGCGGTGGTGCGCGAGGCCGGGCGGCGCATGCTCGGCATGCGGCACTTCGACGTGCAGCTCGTCGGGGGCATCATGCTGCACCGCGGCAAGATCGCCGAGATGAAGACCGGCGAGGGCAAGACCCTCGTCGCGACCCTTGCCGCCTACCTCAACGCCCTCGCCGGCGAGGGCGTGCACGTCGTCACCGTCAACGACTATCTCGCCCGCCGCGACGCCGACTGGATGGGTCGCATCTACCGCTTCCTCGGGATGACGGTCGGCGTGATTCAGCACGATCTGCGCGACGCGGAGCGCCACGCGGCCTACCGCTGCGACATCACCTACGGCACGAACAACGAGTTCGGCTTCGACTATCTCCGCGACAACATGAAGTTCGATGCGGCGCAGTTCGTGCAGCGCGGCCATAACTTCGCGGTCGTGGACGAGGTGGACAGCATCCTGATCGACGAGGCCCGCACCCCGCTGATCATCTCGGGGCCGGCCCAGCAGTCGACGGAGCTGTACCACGAGGTGGACCGGATCATCCCGCGTCTCAAGCCGGGCGCCGTCACCCAGGGCAACGTGCCGGCCGAACGGCGGGAGGAGCTCGAGGAGACCGGCGACTTCCTCAAGGACGAGAAGCACAAGACCGTCAGCCTGACCGAGAGCGGCATGGCGCTCTGCGAGAAGCTGCTCAAGCATCGCCTGCAGCCGGGCGGTCTGTACGACCCGTCCAACATGCCGTTGCTGCACCACATCAACCAGGCGTTGCGCGCCCACAGCCTCTTCGAACGCGACGTCGACTACATGGTCAAGGAAGGCCAGGTGGTGATCGTCGATGAGTTCACCGGGCGCCTCATGCCCGGCCGGCGCTGGAGCGACGGTCTGCACCAGGCGGTGGAGGCCAAGGAAAAGGTCAAGATCGAGCGCGAGAACCAGACCCTGGCCACGGTCACCTTCCAGAACTACTTCCGCAAGTACGACAAGCTCTGCGGCATGACCGGGACGGCCGAGACCGAGGCCACCGAGTTCGCCAAGATCTACGAGCTCGACGTCTTCTCGGTGCCGACCAACCGCGAGCTTGTCCGCGTCGAGGAGCCCGATCTCGTCTACCGCACCGAGCGGGAGAAGTACGCCGCCATCGTCGACGACATCATCGAGCAGCAGGAGGCGGCCCGGCCGGTGCTGGTCGGCACGGTCTCGATCGAGAAGTCCGAGCGGCTGTCGGGCCTGCTCAAGCGCCGCGGCATCAGGCACGTGGTCCTCAACGCGAAGCACCACGACAAGGAAGCCGAGATCGTGGCCCAGGCGGGCCGCTCGGGCACGGTGACCATCGCCACCAACATGGCCGGGCGCGGCACCGACATCCTGTTGGGGGGCAATCCCGACCACATGGCGCGCCGCCAGGCGCTGGCCGACGAGGCGGCCGAGAGGCTGCCGGAAGGCGAGGAAAAGTTCGTCGACGACGAACAGTTCGTCTACTTCTCGCACGACGGCTTCTTTCGCGTGCCGCGCGCGGACTGGGATGGCCTCCATGCCCGGTACCTGGCACAGACCCAGGCCGATCACGAGGCCGTCGTGGAGGCGGGCGGGCTGCACATCATCGGCACCGAGCGGCACGAGGCGCGACGCATCGACAACCAGCTCCGCGGGCGCGCCGGGCGGCAGGGAGACCCCGGATCGTCGCGCTTCTACCTGTCGCTCGAGGACGACCTGATGCGCATCTTCGGGTCGGACCGCATCCAGGGGCTGATGGACCGGCTCGGCATGGAAGAGGGCGTGCCGATCGAGCACGGCATGGTGACCAAGGCCATCGAACGGGCGCAGAAGCAGGTGGAGGGGCAGAACTTCTCCGTCCGCAAGCACCTGCTCGAATACGACGACGTGATGAACAAGCAGCGCGAGAACGTCTACGCGCTGCGCCGGGAGTTGCTCGAAGGCACGATCACCATCGAGGAGGACGAGGAGATCGACACCCACGAGTACGTCCTGACCCTGGGCGAGGGTGCGATCGACGAGGCCGTGCAGACCCACTGCGGGCGGGATGTCGACCCGGACGAGTGGGATCTGACCGCCCTCCGGCAGAACGTCGAGGAGCTGTTCGGCCTCGATCCCGACGAGCTCGACGCGGTGGATCTCGACGAGAAGAGCCCCGACGAGATGCACGAGGCGCTCTGGTCGATGGCGCGGGGCCGCTACGAGGAGAGAACGTCGGCGCTCGACGGCGCCGTGCTGCGGCGCGTGGAGCGCGACCTGATGCTGCAGGTGGTCGACTCGCAGTGGAAGGACCACCTGTACGGGCTCGACCACCTGAAGGAAGGAATCGGCCTGCGCGGGTACGGCCAGCGCAACCCCCTCGTCGAGTACAAGCGCGAGAGCTTCACGATGTTCCAGGCGATGAAGCAGCGGATCGACGAGGAGACGCTCCGCTATCTCTGGCGCCTGCGGCCCGTCGTGCGGGAAGGCGACGGCAACGGCGGCCGGCGTGCGCCGGTCCCGGCCCGCCAGGCCACGCCGCTCTCGTTCAACGACCCGGGGCAGCCGCCGGCCGCCTTCGCGCGCCCTGCGTCAGCCGGTGGCGCGGGTCCCCGGCCGGCCCGCACCGGCGGCGACGACGCGGCCATCCGGACGGTTCGCCGCGACGTGCCGAAGGTCGGACGCAACCAGCCGTGCCCCTGCGGCAGCGGCAAGAAGTACAAGAAGTGTCACGGGGCGTGACCGGCGGGGGCCACATGACAGTCAAGACCGACACTTCCACCGACCGGCTCACCAGCACCACCGTCGAGACCGCGTTGACGTTCGACGATGTCCTGCTTCGCCCGCGCCACTCGGCCACGCTGCCGCGCGACGTGGACGTCGGCACGCGCCTGACCCGGCGGATCCCGCTCAACCTGCCGGTGCTCAGCGCCGCCATGGACACCGTGACCGAGTCCCGGATGGCGATCGCGATGGCCCAGCTCGGCGGCATCGGGATCGTGCACAAGAACCTCGACACACAGTCCCAGGCCTCGGAGGTCGACCGCGTCAAGCGCTCGGAGAGCGGCATGATCGTCAATCCGATCACGCTCTCTCCCGAGGCGCGGGTCTACCAGGCGCTCGAGCTGATGAAGAAGTACCGCATCTCGGGCGTGCCGATCACCGAGGACGGCCGCAACGAGGGCCGCCTGGTGGGCATTCTCACCAACCGGGATCTGCGGTTCCACGGCGACGTCCAGCGCCCCATCTCGGAGGTGATGACGAGCGAGAACCTCATCACCGTGGCGGTCGGCACGACCCTGGCGCAGGCGAAGGACATCCTCCACCGGCACCGCGTCGAGAAGCTGCTCGTCGTGGACCAGCAGTTCAACCTGCGCGGTCTGATCACGGTGAAGGACATCCAGAAGGCCATCAAGTACCCGAAGGCGTGCAAGGACTCGCTCGGCCGCCTGCGGGTCGGCGCCGCGGTCGGCATTGCCGAGGATGCGCTCGAGCGGGCCGAGGCGCTTGTTGCGGCCAACGTCGACGTGCTCGTCCTCGACAGCGCGCACGGCCACTCGCAGAACGTCATCGACACGGCGGCCCGGCTGCGCCGCGCGTTTCCCGCTGTGGATCTGATCGCCGGCAACGTCGCCACCGCCGGCGGCGTGCGCGCGCTGGCCGAGGCGGGCGTGGATGCGGTCAAGGTCGGCATCGGGTCGGGATCGATCTGCACGACCCGCATCATCGCCGGCATCGGGGTCCCGATGGTCACCGCGGTGGCGGAGTGCGCGTCGGCGGCGCGCGACTACGACATTCCGATCATCGCCGACGGCGGCATCCGCTACTCGGGCGATCTGACCAAGGCCCTCGCGGTCGGCGCCAGCGCCGTGATGATGGGCAGCCTGTTCGCGGGGACCGACGAGAGCCCGGGCGAGCTGATTCTCTACCAGGGGCGCAGCTTCAAGGACTACCGCGGCATGGGCTCGATCGGGGCGATGCGCAGCGGCAGCACGGACCGCTACTTCCAGGAGGATTTCGACCTCTCGGCGCCCGACGACGATCGGAAGAAGCTCGTCCCGGAGGGCATCGAGGGGCGCGTCCCCTACAAGGGCAGCGTCGCGACGATGATCCACCAGCTCGAGGGCGGCCTGCGGGCCGGCATGGGGTACTGCGGGGCGCCCGATCTCGAGGCGCTCCGGCGCGACGCGGAGCTGGTCCGCATCACGCCGGCCGGGGTGCGGGAGAGCCACGTCCACGACGTGGTCATCACCAAGGAAGCACCGAACTACCAGAGCGAGTAGCGCCGCCGATCCCGCCGCAATGCCCCGCCTTCGGCCACGTCACGGCTGCAGCGGCCCCTCGACCGTGAGCTCGCGGTCGTCTCCGCCCCGGTCGGCGATGCGCACCCGCACGGCGGCTTCCGGCAGGCTCGGGAGCCGATCCGCCCACTCGATGGCGACGATGGCGTCGCCGGCGAGCATCTCGTCCAGCAGCGGCTCGAGGTCGGCGACGTCGTCGGCGCCCAGGCGGTAGAGGTCGACGTGGTGGACGAGCCGGCGGCCCGGATACTCCTGCATCAGCACGAACGTGGGGCTGCTGACCTCGTCCGGGCAGCCGCCAGCGCCTTCTACCAGCCCCCGCACGAACGCGGTCTTGCCCGCGCCCAGATCGCCGTACAACAAGACCGCGACCGATGCCCGGCCCAGGGCCGCGGCCAGATCGCGGGCGATACGCATCGTGTCCGCCTCGGAGCGGCTGGCGTGGGTCGTCGTCACCCGTGGACGCCCCTTCCGGTCAGCTTCTCGAACGCCCGGCCGAGATTCTGCGCGATGTCGCGTGCGATCACGGCGGTCTCCCCCACTTCTTCGGCCGCCAGGTCGCCGGCCAGACCATGGACGTGCACGGCCAGTGCGACGGCCGCGCCGGTGTCCTCCACCTGCGCGAGCCAGGCCGCCACGACGCCGGTCAGGACATCGCCGCTGCCTCCCGTGGCCATGCCGGGGTTGCCGGTGGTGTTGATGCGCACCGCGCCGTCGGGGGCGGCAATCACCGTCCGGGCGCCCTTGAGCACGACATGAACGCCGTGCGCGGTCGCGAACGTGTGCGCCGCCCCCACCCGGTCTCGTTGGATGTCGGCTACCGTGGCGGCCGCGAGACGGGACATCTCGCCCGGGTGCGGCGTGATCACCACCGGCGCTTCCGGCCGGCCGCGCAGACGGCCGGGGTCTTCCGCGCAGACGGTCAGAGCGTCGGCGTCCAGCACGAGCGGGCCGCGGCCCGGCCGGTCGAGCAGCGTGTGCACGATCGTACGGGATCCGGCGCCGGTCCCCAGTCCCGGTCCGACCGCCACGACGTCGAACGTTCCCGCCACCGGGGCCTCGAGTCCGGCCCCGGTGGCCACGCCCTCCTCGTCGGGCAATCCAAGGGTCATGTACTCCGGCTCCTGAGCGACCATTCCCAGGCACGACGCCGGGGTCGCCACCGTCACCAAGCCCGCCCCCGCCCGCAGCGCGCCGAGCCCGGCCAGCCGCGCCGCGCCGGTCCTGCCGCGCGAGCCGGCCACGATAACGATCCTTCCGTAGTCCCCCTTGTGCGATTCCGCCGGACGCACGGGCGCGGCCGGACGAATCGACTCGGCCGTGAGCAGCTCGATGCGCGGTCCGTCCAGCGCCGGGATGACGCCGGCCGGGATCCCGATGTCGGCCACCACCACCCGGCCGGCCGCTTCCGGGCGCAGCGCGAGAGCCAGCTTCGGGGCGCCGAGCGTGACGGTGAGCGTCGCCCGCAGGCACGGACCCGGCGGGCGCGACAGGTCGGCGAGCAGCCCGGATGGGAGATCTATCGCCACCACCGGACGACCGGCGACGTTGACGTCGTCCGCGACCGTGGCGAGCAGGCCGGACAGCGGCCGCTTGAGTCCGGTCCCGAAGAGCGCGTCGATGACGAGACCGCCGGATTCCAGCCGCGACCGGCACCTGTCCCAGCCATCCGGGTCGAGTATCTCCGCGACGGGGACGCCGGCCTCCCGCGTGCGGTCCAGGTTGGTGCGGGCGTCGCCGGCCACATCGTCGATGCGTGCGAACAGAATCCCCGCCACTTCCCACCCGCGCTCGCGGAGCAGCCGGGCCGCCACCCAGCCGTCGCCGCCGTTGTTGCCGCGGCCGCAGAGGATGGTCGCCGCACCGGGCCGGCTCGCCACATGCGCCTCGACGGCGGCGACGACCTCCGCCCCGGCGCGCTCCATCAGGTGCAGCGACGACACGCCGTGGTCGTCGATCGTGCGGCACTCTGCTTCGCGCATCTGCGTCGGCGTGAGGACGCGCATCCGGGCGATCCTATCCGGTGTTCGCGGCGCAGCGCGCGCTGCTTCCGCCGGAGCATTCCCGCGTCGCCGGCGTTCCCCGCCGGCGCGCGCCCCCGGCGGGACCGCCGACAGGCGATAATCAGGAAGGTTGCCGTCGACGCGCGGCGACGGAGAACCGACCATGCAGATAGCCATCGACGTCAACGGACGCCTCGGCGACGGCGAGAGCGCCGGCGTTCCGGTTCTGGATCGCGGCTTTCTCTTCGGCGAAGGGGTCTACGAGACGCTGCGCACCTACAACGGGCAGCCGTTCCTGCTCGACCGCCACCTCGCCCGGCTGCGCGCGTCGGCGGAGCGCATCGCGCTGCAGCCGCCGCTCGACGACACGGCGTTCACGGCCCGTATTCTGGCCACCATGCAGGCCGTCGATGCGCCCGGCGAACGCAGCATCCGGTTGCTGCTGACCCGCGGGGCCGGCGAGCTCAGCTACGACCTCGCGAACTGCCCGGCGCCCACGGTCGTGGTCATCATCCGGCCGCACCGGGAGACGCCGCCCGACGTCGCGGCGCGCGGCATCGGCATCGTACGGTCGTCCATCATGCGCAACCACCCCGCGGCCCTCGACCCGCGCATCAAGTCGAACAACCTCCTCAACAACGCCCTCGCCATGCAGGAGGCGCTACGCGCGGGGGCCTCCGAGGCCCTGATGTGCAACCACCGCGGAGAGCTGGCCGAGTGCGCGCAATCGAACGTCTTTCTCGTCCGCGGCGGCGCCGCACTCACGCCACCCGTCGATGCCGGCATCCTGGAAGGCGTCACCCGCAACTTCGTCTTCGAGGTGGGCGCGTCCGCCGGCATTCCCGTGCGGGAAGAAACGCTGCGGCCCGCCGACCTCGACACCGCCGACGAGCTGTTCGTGACGAGCACCACCCGCGAGGTTCTCGCCGTCACCCGCGTCGATGGGCAGCTCGTCGGCGACGGCCGGCCGGGGCCGGTGACGCGGGCCCTCGCCGCGGAGTTCCAGCGGCTGGCGCGGCGACTCTGTACGGCAGGAGAATGACCGCCCGGGCACCCTTCCAGGGGTCTCCCGGGGTGCGCCGCCTCGACTCACGCCAGCTCGAGGCCGGGCACGTCGCTGAAGTCCTTGGGGTTCAGCGTCCAGAGAGCCGCCTCGTCGACCAGGGCGCAGGCGGCGACTGCGAAGTCCGCCGCACGTCCGCGAGAGCGGGCCAGCGTCGAATAGAGCTTCGCCGCTCTTGCCGCGGCCGGCGCATCGAACAACACGATCTGCTCGCGCGGAAACAGCTCCTCTTGCACCCGAAGCTCACTGATAGTCCGTGGTCCGCGTAGCCATTCGTACAGCACGATCGTCGAGAGCCGTATCCGTTCGCCAGCTTGTATGAATGCGTGCAGCCGCTCGAACGAGTCACGCGGTTCGGACAACGCACCGACGAGCGCTGACGTGTCAAGATGGATCGTCATGGACGGAACTGCGTTCCCAACCCTCCAGGCGGGATAGACGTATCTCGCGGAGCTCGGCCTCGGCGCTCTCCAGGGAGCGGGGAGTCTGTTCCTTGCGCCAGCGGTCCAGCACCTCGAGCATGCGCAGCCGTTCGGCCTCGCTCAACCGGTCGGTTCGCGCGTCGTACTCGGCCACCGCCTCGCGGACGACGTGGCTCTGCGGCTTGCCCAAACGCTCCGCCGCCCGGCGGATCCGGCGCACCGTGGCGTCGTCCAGAGAATACGTGACCTTGACCATACTCTTGCAATACTACCATACTACGCGCGCCGCAAGCGGCTCCGGCTCGGCGCACGGCCGGGCGTTCGCGTCATATGATCGGCGGTACGTTCGGGCCGGCCCCCTGCCGCCCGCAAGAATCCGCCCCACAGGAGGGACTCCAATGGTCCGAGGCCGACGGCTTCGATACCGGTCCACCGTCGTGATCCTGCTCGCCGGGCTCGCGCTGGCCGCGCCCCGACCGGCCGCGGCGCAGTCGACGGCCGACACGGAGTGGCATCACTTCGGCCACGATGCCGCCAACACGAAGTACTCCCCCCTCGATCAGATCACGCCCGCGAACTTCACCGACCTGGAGATCGCGTGGCGCTGGAGGTCGATCGAGACCGAGGTCACCCGCGAACGGGAGGAAATCCGACCCGGCCCGTTCAAGTCGGTGTCGCTGATGATCGACGGCCGCGTCTACCTGAGCACCTCGCTCGGGCAGGTGGCGGCACTCGACGCGGGCACGGGCGAGCTGATCTGGTCGTACGACCCGCAGACCTACGATCGGCTCGACCGCCCCGCCAACATGGGTTGGCAGCATCGCGGCGTCTCCTACTGGGAGGACGACGCGAGCGACGACGCGCGCATCTTCATCGCGACGCACGACCTGCTGCTCGTGGCGCTGAACGCACGGACCGGCGAGCAGTACGCAGACTTCGGCGCCGACGGAGCCGTGGACCTGAGCACCTCTCTCGGCCGCGGCATCGACCGCTCCCGCTTCACCCACTCGCAGCCGCTGGCGATCGCCGGCGGCACGGTCATCGTCGGCAGCATCGTGCAGGACACCAGCCTCACCCGGCGCGAGGCCGACCCGGGCCACGTGCGCGGCTTCGACGCGCGCACCGGCGAGATGAAATGGATCTTCCACACCATCCCGCAGGGCGGGGAGTTCGGCGCCGACACCTGGCACGACGAGTCGTGGCGCTACAGCGGCCACTCCAACGTCTGGGGCACGATGGCCGTCGACGAGGAGCTGGGCTACGTCTATCTTCCGACCGGCACACCGACGAACGACTGGTACGGCGGCATGCGCCCCGGCGACAACCTCTTCGCCGAGAGCATCATCGCGGTCGACGTCGAGACCGGTGAGCGGGTGTGGCATTTCCAGGCCGTCCACCACGGCCTCTGGGACTACGACTTCCCCACCGCGGGGAACCTGCTCGACATCACCGTGGACGGCCGCGAGATCAAGGCGATCGCCCAGTCGAGCAAGCAGGCGTTCACCTACGTGTTCGACCGGATCACCGGCGAGCCGGTCTGGCCGATCGAGGAGCGGCCCGTGCCGCAGGGCAACGTGCCGGGCGAGTGGTACTCCCCCACGCAACCGTTCCCGACGAAGCCGGCGCCGTTCGACCTGCAGGGGATCACCATCGACGACCTCGTGGACTTCACCCCCGAGATACGGGAGGAGGCGATCCGCATCGCCGGCCGGGCCCAGCTCGGTCCCATCTTCACGCCGCCGCCGGTGCGCGGCGAGGGCAAGCCGATCATCCAGTCGCCCGGCCCCGGCGGGGGCATCAACTGGCCCGGCACGGCCGTGGACCCGGAGACCGGGCGGCTCTTCGTACCATCGCAGACGCGGCTGCGCGCCGTTGAGCTGGTCGAATACCCGCCGCCCGCCACCGTCGGCTACTTCACCGATCCCTGGGCGGTACCGGTGCCCGGCCCGCGGGGCCTGCCGCTCGTCAAGCCGCCCTACAAGCGCGTCACGGCCATCGACCTGAACACCGGCGACCACATGTGGATGGCGCCCCACGGCGACGGTCCGCGCAACCATTCGGCGATCCGCCACCTGAACCTGCCGGCCCTCGGCGGCCACGGCGGCATGCACGGAGGCGGCCCGCTGGTCACCAAGACCCTGCTGGTCGTCAACTCCGGCGCGCGCTACGTCGAGGACGAGATCGCCTCGGCGAGCGCCATCACCGCCTACCACAAGGACAACGGCGAGTACCTGGGCTCGGTAGAGCTGCCGGCCATCCCCTACGGCAACCCGATCACGTATCTGCACGGGGGCAAGCAGTACATCGTGGTCGCTGTGGGCAGCGGCAGCAGCGAGGCAGCGCCGCCGGAGCTGATCGCACTGGCGCTGCCTTAGTTGGCAGTCTGCGCCGTAGAAACGGCGTAGACTGCTGGCCCGACAATCGAAATCGCACGGCGCCATTCCACTGCGGCGCCTTGCCCTGCGGCCGGCAATCGTATAGAACGTGCACCCGTAACCTGCCGCGACGCCGTTCGACACCCATCCGCGGCAGCGGAGGATCCCAGAACGATGAGTGACGTATTGACCGGAGCCGAGTTCAAGCAGCAACTTCGCGCGGGAATGCCCAAGCTGGGCCTGTTCCTCAATGCGCACAGCCCTACCGTGGCCGAGCAACTCGCCCACAGCGGCTACGACTGGCTGCTGGTGGATTCCCAGCACGGCCCGATGGGCTTCGAGACGCTGTCGGCGATGATTGCCGGAATCTCCAGCGGCGGCGCCAAGTCGCTGGTGCGGGTCGCCGGCTGCCACGACCGCGGCGGCATCCAGCAGTCGCTCGACGTGGGCGCCGACGGCGTGCTCGTGCCGTACATCAACACCGCGGACGAGGCGCGGCAGGCGGTGAGCTGCTGCCGCTATCCGACGGCGGGCACGCGCTCGGTCTACTTCCCGCAGCGCAGCATGAACAAGGGAGGCCTGCTCGGCTACGCCGGCGCCGCCAACGACAACGTGATCGTGGCGCTGCAGGTGGAGACGGCCGACTGTATCCGGAACATCGACGAGATCGCCGCCGTGCCGGGGGTCGACCTGCTGTTCCTCGGCCAGAACGACCTGTGCATGTCGCTCGGCCTCTACGAGAAGTACCAGTTCCCCGACATGTACTTCTCGGACGAGCTGCGCGACGCGACCGATCGCCTGCGCGCCGCCGCCGCGAAGAACGACGTGATCCTCGGGCTCTTCCTCTTCGGCACCGACCGGGTCGGCGAGTTCCTCGAGAAGGGTTTTCCGTTCATCAGCGTCGGCAACGACCTGCACCATGTCCTGACGCAGGCCGGCACCTACGTCGGCAACGTGGAGGGGATTTCGCAGGACAAGGGCAGGCAGCCCTGGCAGCGCCGCTCCACGGCGCTCTTCTAGAGGGGACGGGAGGGCGGCGGCTACCCGCCGTCTTCCCGCTCCAGCACCAGCGTCGCGAAGGGAACCTCCCGCACCCCGGCGGGCAGATCGTCGATCGGCCCGATCGGCTCGTGCGGCGTGACGTCGGCGTCCGGGGCGGTGAACGTCGTTCCGCGGTCCGTGCCCGCATCGTAACCGGCGAGATCCATCTCGATTCGCGGCGTCCAGCATCCTGCCTGCTGCAGGGCGATGCCGTCGACGCCGACGAACCAGTCGGGGCTGGGCGCGATCATCGACACCAGGGTCAGAAACGGCCGATCCTCGTCGACGTCGAACGCAAGCGTCACCGTGCCGGGAGACGGAAAGGAGGCTTCCAGCCCCCGGATGCATCCGCCGGCCCGGCCGCGGGCGGCCTCGCCCTGCACCTCGTTGCAGAACGCCGTGACGGCGCCGGTCTCGGCCATGCTCTCGATGCCCTCGGTGGCGATGGCCCCGCTGCTCCAGAAGGAGACATCCTCGACGTGCGTGGCGCCGACGACGCGGGAGAAATGCGCACTCGACGGAAACGGAGGCGAGCTGCCGTGAGACGTCTCGTTCCAGGTCGCGCGGAAGGTCACGCCGTAGGTCGCCGAAGCCGCGCAGCTCTCCGTCGCCACGGGCGGCACGGCGGGCTCGGTCGGAGAGACCGGTGGACTGCCGCCGTCGCCGCAGCCGGCCCAGCCGGCCGCACAGAGGACGACGAGTGAGGCGAGCGACGGTGTGGTTCGCACCGGCTCCTCTCCTCTTCGCTACGGCACGAGTCGGCGGATGACGCCGTCGTGCTTGTTCAGCAGGAAGAGCCGGCCGTCGGGTCCGGTGTCCAGGCGCACGTCCGCACGGTCGACCGGCGCCCGCCCCTGAAGAAAGTTCTGCTCCTGGATCATCTGCAGCAGCGTCTTCGTTTCGCCCTCGTGTTCGAACAGTACGCGGCGCATCGCGTCCTGGCCTCCCGCGGGCAGGTCGTCGGCGGAGAAGTAGAAGACCTCGCCGCTGGGACCGTCCCCGAAAAGCACCAGGTTCTCGAGCTGCGGCACGGCGTCGTCCCGGTAGACGACCAGGCCGGTGGCCATGGACCGGCTCTGGAGTAGCGGATCGAGCTGGCCGTACTCCACCACCGGGTACGACAACCCGGGCTCGCCGCGCGGATCGACCAGGCTGACCGCCCGGCGGCTGATGAACCGGAAGCTCCCCTCCCAGTCGTTCCAGCCCAGGTTGCCGCCCCGCGGTACGAGGCTGATCTCCTCGACGATGTTCTGGCCGATGTCGGCCAGGAACAGGTTGCCGTTCCGCCCGTCCCAGGCGAAGCGCTGCGGGTTGCGCACGCCGTAGGCGTAGATCTCGCCGAGCGTGGCGGGGTCGCCGTCACTTGCGAACGGGTTGTCGGCGGGGATGCCGTACTGCCCGTTGGCGCTGCTGGAGCCGAGCGGATCGATGCGCAGGACCTTGCCGAGAATCGAGCCGAGGTTCTGCGCGAGATCGAGCGGGTCGCCGCCGCTGCCGCCGTCCGCCGATCCGATGTAGAGCAGGCCGAAGTCGGGATCGCCCGGCGCCGCGCGGGGTTTGAAGCCGAGCTGCCCCCCGTTGTGGTTGCGGAACGGCTGCTCCACGCGCAGCAGCTCGCGCGGCGGACCGCCGTCGTAGACGGCTGCGGCGGGATCGTCGGCGGTCCACTCCAGCAGGATCGTGTCCTGCGCGTCGGATCCGCCGTTCGGCACGAAGTCCGCCGGCGGGCTGGTGTTGCTCGTGTCGGTATAGGTGTAGAGCTTGCCGAAGCCGGGCGTGCCGGCCTGGCCGAACTGCGGGTGCACGGCGAAGCTCTGGAACCCGCGCTCGCGGCGAGACGCCTCGACGTCGACGCCCCAGCGCGGCTCCCGGAGGTCGAGATAGCGCGTGACCGTCTCCCCGTCGTAACTGACCGCGTAGACAAGCCCCCACATGTCGCTCACGAAGAGGCGTTCCGTCCCCGGTTCGTCGACCAACCGCATCATCCGCGGCGCCTGGCCGTCGAGGAACGGCAGCGAAGCGAAGTCGACGACCCCGACCGTGATAACGCCGTCGCTCGCCGGAATCGGGTCGGGAAACGGGTCGTTGGTGGTCTGCCCGGCAGCCGCCGAGGCCGCCAGCACCAGCACCGCCGCCGCGCCGACACGCAAGCCCTTGGCGCGTAGTGTCTCCATGTAGGCTCCTGACGCCATACGGCCCGGTATTCTTTACCCCGGAGGCGCGCGAAAGACGGGCCCGCCGCCACGCGAAGCCGATCCCTGTCAGTTCCCGGGCGTGGCGGCGAGGCGTTTCCGGTGTCAGCGTCCGTCGAAGACGTACTGCATCGTCGTCCGGACGCTCTGCTCCGGCGCGGCGAAATCGCTGTACTCGTCGGGCACGCGGTAGGCGGCGACCACGTCGTCCACCGACCGGCCGGCGGCCTTGCCATTCTGCGCCTTGCTCACCACGTCGTTGTAGAACGCGCTGAAGTCGACGAACTCGGCCCAGGTGACCGGCGTCGGGTTGTGGCCCGGGATCACCGTGACGACGTCGGCGATGCCGGCGACCGCCTTGCGCAGGGTGGAGCCGAACTCGGTGGCGCTGCCGTTGCCGTTGGCGACATCGATGAACGGCAGGCCCTTGCGCTGGAACATGTCGCCGGTGTGCAGGGTGCGTGCGGCCGTGAATACGACGAACGTGTCGCCGTCGGTGTGGCCGCGGCCGAAGTGGTAGAGGTCGATCTGGTCGGGCCCGGCGAACAGCGACATGCGGTCCGAGTAGGTCGTCTGCGGCAGGTACTTCGCGTTCTCGCCCTTGAACGCATCGCAGTTGGTCACCGGCTCGCAGGTGTCCCGCGCCATCTGCGCGCGGGTGTTCTCGTGCACCACGAAGTCGACCGTGTCGGGGAGCTCGGTGTTGCCCCCGCTGTGGTCGAAGTGGGTGTGGGTGTTGATGACGGTGGTGATCGGCTTGTCGGTGATGCCGGCCACGTGGGCGATGATGTCCTGCCCGTAGCCGTTGATCTTGGTGTCGACCAGCGCCACGCCGTCCGCCATGACCCAGATCGCGGTGTTCCCGCCGCCGCCCATGCCCTGCACGGACGAGGCGTTGGCCAGCATGTAGAGGTTGTCGGTGATCGTCTGGACCTCGAGCGGCGCCCGCTCCTGCCGCGCCGCGTAGGTCGCGGCGGTCAGCAGGACGCCGGTCAGCGTCAGGATTCCCAGGCACAGGCTGCGTCTCATCGGTTCCCTCCCCGAGCGCCGGATGCGGCGCTCGGCGAGAACTATACTTGCGGCGCCTGCCTCGAGCCAGCACCGCGGCACGTGCAACGGTGCACCGGTACACAGAATCGGTTCGATCCGCGATCCAGGCCCCTCCGCCGCACCTCCCGCGTTTCCCGCGGGTAGAATCGCAGGGTCGGCTCCGTCCGCTTCACGCCCCGTCACGGGAGATCACCATGCACCGACAGCGATTGACGACGACATGCGCCCGCTGGTTCCTGGTTGCGGCCGCCGTAGTGCTGTTCGCAGCCCCTGCCGCGGCACAGCGGGAAGAGCCCTTCGACGTGCTCATCCGCGGCGGCCGGGTCGTCGACGGCACCGGAAATCCCTGGGTGCGAGCCGACGTCGCGGTGCGCGGCGACCGGATCGCGCGCATCGGCCACCTGCCGGACGCGACCGCGGATCGGGTCATCGACGCCGAGGGGCTGGTGGTGGCGCCCGGGTTCATCGATCCGCACACGCACGCGGTGCGCGGCATCTTCGACGTGCCGACGGCAGACAACTACCTGCTGCAGGGCGTCACTACGCTGACCGAGGGGAACGACGGCAGCTCCCCGTGGCCCGTCGGCGAGCACCTCGGCCGGATAGCCGGGCTCGGCATCAGCCCGAACTGGGGGATCTTCGCCGGCCAGGGGACGATCCGCCGCGAGGTTCTCGGAAACGACGACCGCGATCCGACGCGGGACGAACTCGACCGCATGCGAACGCTCGTCGCCGAGGCGATGCGGGAGGGCGCCTTCGGCCTGTCCACCGGCCTGTTCTACGTCCCCGGCAGCTTCACCTCGACCGAGGAAGTCATCGCGCTGTCGGAAGTCGCCGCCGCGCACGGCGGCATCTACATCTCCCACATGCGTGACGAGGCGCTGCTCCTGCTCGACTCGGTGCGGGAGACGATCCGCATCGGCGAGGAGGCGGGCATCCCGGTGCAGATGACGCACCACAAGGCGATCAGCCGCGACATGTGGGGCCGCAGCGCGGACAGTCTGGCCCTGGTGGACGCCGCGCGGGCGCGCGGGGTCGACATCACCATCGACCAGTACCCCTACACCGCCTCCCAGACGGGAATCACCGCCATCGTGCCGCAGTGGGCGCAGGCGGGCGGGACGCAGGAGCTGATCGCGCGGCTGCAGGATCCGGAGACGCGGCGGCGCATCCGCGGAGAGATCGTCTACCGCATCGAGCACGATCGCGGCGGCGGCGATCCGGCCAACATCGTCATCGGCCTCTGCGAATGGGACCGCTCGCTGGAAGGCAAGAGCCTCGCCGACATCCTTGCGGAGCGCGGCATCGACGTGACGGCGGCGCACGCCGCCGACCTGGTCATGGAGATCGTCGAGCGCGGCGGCGCGCGCGCCATCTACCACGCGATGGACGAAGCCGACGTCGAGCGCATCATGCAACACCCGGCCACCGCCATCGGCTCCGACGGGGGCGTCTCGGTGTTCGGCGCCAGCGTGCCGCACCCGCGCGAGTACGGCACGTTCGCGCGCGTCCTCGGCCGCTACGTGCGCGAGCGGGGCGTGCTGACGCTCGAAGAGGCGGTACGCAAGATGAGCGGCGCCACCGCCCAGCGGCTCGGCCTGCAGGACCGCGGTCTGCTGCGCGAGGGGTTCTTCGCCGACGTCGCCGTCTTCGACCCGGACCGCGTCATCGACCACGCAACGTTCCCGGAACCGCACCAGTACGCCGAGGGCGTCGAGTACGTGCTGGTCAACGGAGCGCTGGTGGTGAACGGCGGCGAGCACACGGGCGCCCGGCCCGGACGCGTGCTCTACGGGCCGGGACGCCGGTAGGCGCCCGGCCCGTGGCAAGGGCTCAATCCTGCGGCTCGAACTGCGGGTACTCGATGCCGAGTTGCTCCAGGTACGTGTCGTAGCGCGTCTCGTCGTAGTAGAGCTCCTCGAGCTGCGGCTTGAAGCGCTCCATGATGTCCCGGTTCAGCCAGATCGCCGGCTCGTCCTGCGGCCGCAGGAACGTCGTGTACTGCCGGTCCTGCGTCTGGTTCTCGAAGTAGGCCTGCGCCTGCTGCACGAGCTCCGGCCGGAGCACGAAGTCGAGCAGGGTCAGCGCCTGCACCTTGGCCCCGGCGGTCGCCCCCTTGTGGGCGATCGGCGTGGCCATGGCGATGCTCTTGTTCCAGTTGTGGCCCGGACCGCCGGGGATGTTGGACGGGAACCGCAGCGTGGCGGTCGGCACGACCCACGAGATGTCGCCGATGTCGTCGGAGCCGCCGCCGCGCCGCTCGTTGTCCGGAATGCGCTCGGCGCCGTCCAGATCCTCCTGCGCCCGGGTCAACAGGCCCTGCTCCTCGACGCCGAGCATCTTCTGCACGGCGCGGGCGAAGCGCTGGTCGTCCTCCGACCAGTCGGGCATCCCGACCCGCTGGATGTGGGTGAACATCGTCTCGGCGATCACCCGGTTGTGGTGTTGCGGCCAGGCCGCGCCGAGGACGCGCGACGTGACGGTGGTGTCGGTCATCTTCGCCGCGCCTTCCGCCATGGCGTCTCCGATCCGCCACATCCGCATGATGTTGTCGTAGTCGCTCTCGCGGAAGAAGTACCAGACGCTGGCGGTCGACGGCACGACGTTCGGCTGGTCGCCGCCGTCGCTGATGACGTAGTGCGAGCGCTGCTGGATGCGCAGGTGCTCGCGGCGGAAGTTCCAGCCGATGTTCATCAGCTCGACCGCGTCGAGCGCGCTGCGGCCGTTCCACGGATCGCCGGCCCCGTGCGCCGATTCGCCCGCGAAGGTGTACTCGACCGAGACCATTCCGTTGCCGCGGCTGTCGCCCCAGGCGGTCGTCATCGCGCTGCTGACGTGGCTGTAGAGCACGATGTCGACGTCGTCGAAGACCCCCGCCCGGACGAAGTACGCCTTGCCGCCAAGCTGCTCCTCGGCGATGCCGGGCCAGATCAGGAGCGTGCCGGGAATCCCCTCCCGCTCCATGATCTCCTTCACCGCGAGCGCCGCCGCGATGTTGACCGCCTGTCCGGAGTTGTGTCCCTCGCCGTGGCTGGGGGCGCCCTCGATCTGCGGCTGGCGGTACGCGACCCCCGGCACCTGGGACGACTTCGGGATGCCGTCGACGTCGCTTCCGAGCGCGATCACCGGCCGTCCGGAACCCCATCGGGCCAGCCACCCGCTCGGCATGCCGGCCGTCCCGAGCTCGATCTCGAAGCCCTCCCGCTCGAGGATCCCGGTGAGGTAGCGCTGGGTCTCGAACTCCTGGAAGCCGAGCTCGCCGAAGCTGAACTGGCTGTCGACCATCCGCTGGATGAAGTCGCGGCGGTCGTCGACGTCCTGGAGCACTTCGGCCCGGAGTTGCGCCAGCCGGTCGTCGGCCGCCGACTGCGATTCGGCGCCGGTTCCCGGCTCGGCGGCGTCCGCGACGACCGCTCCCAGGGCAATGACGGCGGCGGCAACGATGCGGGCGACGGTCGAGAGCGAGAGCATGGAACGCACGGTGATCCTCCTGAACGCCCCGACCCGGGGCGTCTTTCACTTGTCACGGGCCTGATCGGGCAGGGCGCGAACGACGCGCCCCGGCCCTTCCACGGTACTACTCGCTCAACTCGTCGTAGGCCACGCCGAGCACGCCGGTCAGGCTGAGCAGCGCGAACGGCGACACGTGGTCCTCGAACCCGGCCAGCGACTCGGTGGCGGTGATCTCGTCCCGCGACCGGCCGGCCGCCATCTCTCGGCGGGTCAAGTCCAGCGCCGCCGTGAAGTAGTCGCGCAGGTGTTCGAGGTCGCCCTGGTCGCCCGTCACGCCGGCGCCGGGGGTGCCGTGGCCGAAGATGTAGATCGTGTCCGCCGGGTTCGCGGCCGACACCTGCTCCAGCACCTCGATCCAGCCCGAGATACGTGCGCCGGAAGCACGGTCGACGAACGGGTGCAGGCGGTTGAACATCAGGTCGCCCATGTGCACGACGTTGGCCTGCTCGAAAGTCACCACGCAGTCGCCGCTGGTATGGCCGGCGCCGTGATAGCGCGCCACGACCGTCTCGTCGCCGATCGTCGTCCGCCATTCATCGGTGAAGGTTTCGTCCGGATAGGCCTGCGAGTCCTCGTTCCCCCCCTGCTCGGCGGCCCGACGCTGCCACATTGCGCTGTTCTCGTGAGCGACGATGGAGCCGACCACCGGCCGGAACGTCTGGTTGCCGCCGACATGGTCGCCGTGGTGGTGCGTGTTGATCAGGATGTCGATGGCGTTCGACGACCGCTCGCCGATCCCGTCGATGCAGGCCGCCGCCGCCGCCGCGTTCTGGCTGTCGATGATCAGGATCCCATCCGCGTTCACGAGCCAGCCGATGGTGCCCCCCTGGCCGTTGAAGATGCCCACGCCCCGCCGCAGGTCCTCGAACGACGTGGTGAGCTCCTGCCAGCCGAGAAGAGGCAGGTCCCTGAGCGCCGCTGCCATCACCGTCATGCCCGATGTCGCGAGAAACTGGCGTCTGTCCATGATTCGATTCTCCCTCCGTCGCCGATCATAGCCAATCGACCAGTGCGCGAGCCACGCGCGCACGGGAGCGGGGCGACGAGGCGGTTGAGAGCACTGCGCAGTAACTACCGGCACCAGCGGATCACCTGAGTGCTTGCATCGACGGCGGCAGGCCATCAGGATGCCGCCATGACGACAGACAACTCCCGTTCGTGGACCGTGCGTCTCATCGCGCTGGCAGCCTCCATCGCGCTCGGCGGCTTCCTCGGCGTCCGCGTGATTGCCCAGGAGGCACCCGCCGCCCCCCCGGTGGTGTGGGTGCTCGCGACCGGCGGCACCATCTCCGGCGGCGGCGCCTCGGCGACCAGCCTGACCGAGTACCGGGCGGGCACGTTCTCGGGTGAGGAGCTCGTCGCGGCGGTGCCGGACCTGGCGCGCCACGCCACCATCCGCGTCGAGCAGGTCGCCAACGTCGGCAGCCCGAACATCACCTTCGCGGACTGGCTCACGCTCGCCCGCCGCATCGACGACATCTTCGGCAACGACCCGGATACGGCAGGGATCGTCATAACCCACGGCACCAACACGCTGGAAGAAACGGCCTACTTCCTCAACCTGACGGTGCGCCACGATCGGCCGGTGGTGCTGGTGGGCGCCCAGCGACCGGCCACCGCCATCAGCGCCGACGGCCCGCTGAACCTGCTGAACGCGGTGCGCACCGCGGCGTCTCCGGAGGCGCGCGGCAAGGGCGTGCTGGTCGTCATGAACGACCAGATCAACGCCGCCCGCGACGTCACCAAGACCAGCACCTACCGGCTCGAGACGTTCAATGCCCGGGACCTCGGACTGCTCGGCTACGTGGACGGCGACCGGGTTTCCTTCTACCGGCAGCCGACCAGGCGCCACACCGCCGTCTCGGAGTTCGACCTGACGGGCGTCGATACTCTCCCGAGGGTCGACATCGTCTACTCCTACGTAGAGGCGAACCCATTGCTCATCGAGACGCTGATCGAGGACGGGGTGGACGGCATCGTGGTGGCCGGCACCGGCGCCGGCGGTATGTCGCGCCCGGAGCGGACGGCGCTCACGCGCGTGGCCGAGCTGCCGGCCGATTCCAGGCCGGTCATCGTGCGGTCGAACCGTGTCGGAAGCGGCCGAGTCATCCCGCGCGCGGCGGATGGAGAGATCGACATGGTTGCCGGGGACACGCTCAACCCGCAGAAGGCGCGCATCCTGCTGATGCTGGCCCTTACCCGGACCCGCGACCTCGACGAGATCCGACGCATGTTCGGCGAGTACTGACTCTTTCCCTCCGATACGGTCAACGCGCAACCACGATTTCTCTTGACCGACCGACGTTAAAGCGAAACACTGTTGACCCTCGTCGCCGCAAGGGTTCCGGCGGCGCGTCGTTCGGACGCGCCGCCGGCAGATCGGGAACGTGAGCGCGTCATGTCGCCGCTGCCCCGTCTTGCTTGCCCAGTCCCGTCGGCCGCCGGCGTGCCGGTCAAGCCACATCCTCGCCGGTCACCCCTCCGGCCGCCAGTCCAACCGCCGGCCCTGTCCTTTGCACCGCGCGCAGTAAGGGGCCGGAACCCGATCACGATAGCGACTCACGTGGGCGCAAGGCCTGTCGTACGACTGCACGAAAGGAGCAGGGAATGGCAACCAGAGTCATCACCGGCTTGATTCTCCTGGCGGCAATACTCAGCGTGGTGCCGGCCGCGAACCCCGGTGGCGCGATGGGAATTCTGCTGGTCTTGCTGGGTCTCGCCTACGCCTCCGTGGCGATCGACCCCGAAGACGCGACCGCCTACCTGGTGGTCGTGCTGGCGGTCGGCGCCGCGGCCGGCTCCGACGTGCTCAACGCCATCCCGGCGGTCGGCATGTATCTGGACGGCATTCTCGGCGGCTTGTCCACCGCGCTGTACGCCAGCGTGGCCACCATCGCGGCGGTCAGGGTGACGAACCGGATCAAGGGCTGAACGGCGACACGCTCGATCCGCATGGCCCGCATGTCGGCAATCGACCGCGAGCCCGACGAAGCGTGCATCCATAGAGAAACGGAACCCACGCGCAGCAGCGGCGCGTGAAAACCGGGGTTGTCGTAGCACTCCCCCGAGAGGAGATAGAGAATGGCACCCAGAATAGTCGTCGGATTGACCCTGCTGACGTCCATCGTGCTGGCCGTGGCGCCCGATGCGATCCCGGGCAACGCTCCAATGATTCTGCTGGTCCTCCTGGGCCTCGCCTACCCCATCGTGGCGAAGCTCGACGCCGAGGACGTGACGTCGCACTTCATCGTCGCCCTGGCGTTCGGCGCCGCGGCCGGCTCCGACGTACTCAACGCCATCCCCGCGGTCGGCATGTATCTGGACGGCATCCTCGGAGGCGTGTCGACCAGCCTGTACGCCAGCGTGGCGACGATTGCCGCCATCAGAATCACGAATCGAATCAAGGGTTGACGACCGGGGAAAGGGCCTGAGGCGGTCCCTTGCAGGACCGCCTCAGGCACTGAACATCCACGCGGGGGCCGGCCGCGTGTGCGGCGGACCGGGCCGGGCGCCCCGGCGCTACCGGCGATCCGCCGGCAGGGCGAAGACCCAGATGACGCCGCCCTGCGGCACCAGCTTCTCGGCGTCGAAGTGGGCGTTCACGGCCCTCTGCATGCCCGCCGCGTCGACGCCCCAACCGGACTGCACGGCGATGTACTGCACCCCGTCGATCTCGTAGGACGACGGCACGCCGATGACCCCCGAGTTGGTGCGCTGCTCCCAGAGCAAATCGCCGGTCTCGGCGTCGAAGGCGCGGAAGTAGCGGTCGTTGGTGCCGCCCGTGAAGATCAGGCCGCCCCCGGTGGCGAGGATCGGCCCCCAGTTCTGGGACGTGCCGAACTCGTGCGTCCAGACCTGCTCGCCGGTGGCGAGATTCCAGGCCTGGATCTCGCCGATGTGGTCGGCCTCGTCCACCACGAACACCGTCTGCGACGCACCGGTGAAGCCGCGCCCCGGCACGTAGTCCACCTCCACCCCGACCATGGTCGAGCAGAGGTTCTCGTTGGCCGGGATGTAGAGGTATCCGGTCTGCGGGCTGTATGCCGCCGGCGGCCAGTCCTTGCCGCCCCAGAGCGACGGGCAGAAGGTTGCGGGCTTGTTCGTGCCCGGCTTGCGCTCAAGGTCGTACTCGGGCCGGCCGGTCACCGGGTCGATGGACGTGAACACGTTCTGGTCCACGTAGGGCTGCGCGTCGACGAAGCCGATGGAGTCCGGCTTCCGCTCCAGCATCCACAGGTACCCGTTGCGGGCCGGGTGAACCAGGGTCGGAATCGTGCGGCCGTCGCGCGAGACGTCGATCAGGATCGGGGCCGAGACCTCGTCCCAATCCCACGAGCCGTTGTGGTGGTACTGGTGATAGCCCTTCAGCTCGCCCGTATCGGCGTCGAACGCGACCACCGAGTTCGTGTAGAGGTTGTCGCCGGGACGCTGATCGCCAATCCAGGGACCCGGGTTGCCCGTGCCCCAGTAGGTCAGGTTGAGCTCCGGGTCGTACGAGCCGGTGATCCAGATCGAGGCGCCGCCGGTGCGCCAGGTCTCGCCCGGCCAGGTCTCGCTTCCCGGCTCACCGGGATCCGGAATCGTGTGCGAGCGCCACACTTCCTCGCCGGTGTCGGGATCGAGAGCGGCCACGAAACCGCGGATGCCCCGCTCGCCCCCCGAGGGTCCGACCAGCACCTTGCCGTTGGCCACGAGCGGGGCGATGGTCATGTAGTACCCGGTCCTGTAGTCCGCGACCGCCGTCTCCCAGACCACCTCGCCCGATACCGCGTCGAGCGCCACCACGAACGCGTCGTGCGTCGTGTAGAAGACCTTGTCGCCGTACAGCGCGACGCCGCGGTTCGTGCGGTGCGGGTGCGCCATGTCCTCCGGGAACTGCCGGTTGTAGATCCAGAGCTGCTCGCCGGTTCGCGCGTCGATGGCGATGACGCGGTCCTCGGGCGTGGTCACGAACATCACGCCGTCGTTGACGATCGGCGGCGCCTCGTGGCCGGAAGTAACACCGGTGGACATCGTCCACACCGGGACGAGGTCCGCGACGTTCTCCCTCGTGATCTGGTCGAGCGGGCTGTAGCCCTGGCTGTCGTAGGTACGGCGGTACATCAACCAGTCGCTCGGATCGCCGGCGCGGAGCCGTTCGTCCGTAACCGGCGTATACGCGGCGGCCGGCTCCTGTGCCTGCGTCACCTCCGACGCCAGCGTAACGGCCACTGCAGCGGCCACCCCCGTTGCGATCCATCGTCCGAACGGCATTCTCGTCATGAGCCCTTCCCCTGCCTTGCCATGTGTGTCATACACCAAGGACTTGCACCTGCCGCGGTGATTCCCTGACAGCCGCTATCCGTCCAGCGTGGTCATCAACACCCACATCGGGTTGTTGCCCACTTCGTAGGTCTCCAGCGGGGTGAGATCGCCGCTCTCGTGATCGACGCTGTAGGACGCCAGCCGGCCCGACTGCTGGCCGGCCGCAAAGAGAAATCGGCCGTCCGGATCGAGGCCGAAGGCGCGCGGCACCGGCTCCGTGCCAACCCGGCCCGCCGCCGTCAGCCGGCCCGTGGTGTCGTCGACCCGGAAGCTCGCGACGCTGTTGTGGCCGCGGTTCGGCGCGAACAGGAACTCGCCGGTGGACGAGATGCGGATCTGCGAGCAGGTGTTGTTCCCGGTATAGCCGGCCGGCAGCGTAGAGATGGTCTGCAGCGGCGAGAGGGTGCCCTTCTCGGCATCGATCGCGTAGGCCGTCACGCTGCTCCCCTGCTCGTCCGAGAAGTAGACGACGTCGAGGAACGGGTGGAACGCCAGGGCCCGCGGGCCCAGGTACTCCTCCGGACCGTGGAACGGCGGATCGTTCGGCGTGAGGCGGCCGGTCCGCTCGTCGAAGCGGAACTGGAAGATCCGGTTCGGTCCGCGGTTGGCGATGTGCGGCACGTAGGCGAAGCGGTTCGACCGGTCCGTCAGAATCGCATGCGCCCCGTGCGCGGTGAACTGCCATTCTACGGGCGGGAACGTGGCCACGCCGTCGTCGTCGACCGCGTGCACCGCCGCCGTGCTCTGGTAGTAGTAGGCCGAGAGCACGAAGCGCCCGGTCCGATCGGTCGAGACGTACACCGGCTCGCCCTGCAGCGGCGTCGTGCCGAGAAGCGACAGGCTTCCGGTCTGCTGATCGACGCCGTAGCTGGAGATCTCCTGGCTCCCCCGCCGCCCGACGTAGAGCACCCGCTTGTCCGGCGAGAGCGCCAGCGGCGCCGGGCCGCCCGCGATCGCCACGTCCTCCTGCCAGCTCAACGCGCCGGTGGAGGGGTTCATCGTGAAGATCGAGATCTTGTCGTCGTCCTGGAGTGCGACGTACATGTGATGCCGCATCTGCCGCCTGGTCATCGTCACCTCCTGCTGCCGGACACCCGACTGCTGCGTCGACCGGACACCCGTACCGCCGGCGCCGGCCCCGCACCCTCCGCGCTCGCCTTCGGGTACGCGGCCGGCGACGGTTGCCCGACCCCTACAGGCCCCGGACGCGCACGTTGCGGAACTTCACCACGCCGAGGCCGTACTGCAGCGCAATCGGGCCGTCGGCGAACTGCGTGTCCTCGACGTCGACCATGTGCAGTCCGTTCAGCGTCACCAGGATCCGCGAGCCTTCCACGCGGATGTCATAGCTGTTCCACCGTCCGCCGGTCATCACCACGCTGCTCGGCGCCGCGATGTGGACGATGCCGCCGGTGCGGTAGGTCTGATCGGCACGGGTGTCGTAGATGTTCACCTCGTACGAGTTGCGGTCGTTCACGCTCGTCGGATCGGCGCAACGGACGAAGATGCCGCTGTTGGCCGGCTCGTCCACCCAGAAGTCCAGGGTCAGGTGGAAGTCGCCGTACGACTCCTTCGTCACCAGGAACCCGCTGCCGCTGTCGGCCCCCACGACGCCGTCGACGATCTCCCAGTTGGCGTCGCCGATCGGGTTGAAGGCGTCCAGGTTGGAACCGTCGAACAGGACCGTGAAGTCCTCCTGGGCGGACGCCGGCGAGTGGAAGCCGGCGACCGCGATGGCAAGCAGACCGAGGACGATTGATGCGCGCTTCATGTGGAGCCTCCTTGACGGGTTTCGTTTCAGGCGGCGAGTATAGCGCGACCGGGTAACGCGGCCGTGTCGCCGGGAGGCCGGGCGCCCGCGCCGGTAACAGCCGTCCCCGGCCTTGAGCCGGAGCGCCGCCTGCACGCGGCGCCACCTCGCCAAGTGCGAGCACGGCTCCTCGCCCGGCCGGCACGAGCGGTAGCCGACGCGGTCTTCGCCTCCCGTCGCCAGCGTTCCAGCCCGACAATCGTCGCCGCTGGCGGCGATTGCCGCCCAACCGGGCCTGACTAGAAGATCTACGCCGTTCTACCGCGCAGACTCCTAGGCGAGCAGCTCCAGCAGCGCCGACGACACCGCGTCCGGCCGCTGCGGCGCCAGGTCGTGCCCGGCGCCTTCGACGATGCGGCGCGCGACGAGATTCGGGAACCGGCCCCGGTCGGCCGTCGGGTTGGTCGAGGGTCGCCCGAAACCGCTGTCGTTGCCGCGCAGCACGATGGCCGGCACGGTGATCGGCGGCCGCTCGGCGAGCTGCCGCTCGACGTCGAGAAACCGCTCCTCGCCCGGCGCGTAGCCGTGACGGTGCCGGTAGGAGTGGATCACCACATCGACGAAGTCCGGGTTGTCGAAGGCCGGCGCCGAGCGATTGTACGCCTCGTCGGTGTACTCCCAGGTCGGCGACCAGGTCTCCCACAGGTAGCGGACGATGGCGTGGCGGTTCGCTTCCAGACCGGCCCTGCCCCGCTCGGTGTTGAAGTACCACTGGTACCAGAGGCGGGCCTCGGCCGCCGCCGACGGCGAGGGGGCCGACGGCGAGATGGTGTCCTGCACCGAGTAGCCGCCGATGGCGACCTGTGCGCGCACCCGGTCGGGGTGCAGGATGGAGGTGATGCACGCGGCGCGGTTGCCCCAGTCGAAGCCGGCCAGCGCCACCTGATCCAGGCCGAGGGCGTCGGCGAAGTCGGAGACGTCCTGGGCGATCGCCGCCTGCTCCGCCATCCGCGGCGCGTCGGGATCGCGGAAGCGGGTCGTGCCATAGCCGCGCAGGTAGGGCACCAGCACCCGATAGCCGGCGGCGGCCAGCGGCGGAACCACACCGTCCCATGCTCGGATGTCATAGGGAAACCCGTGCAGGAGGACGATCGGGAACCCGGCGGGGTCGCCACTCTCCTCGTAGCCGATCTCGAGGACCTCGGTCTCGACCGACCGCAGCACGGCGTCGCCCGATTGCGCCCGCGCGCCGGCACCCGCCGACCGGGGCGAACCGGCCACCGCCATCGCACCCGCGACGCCCGCACTCTTCAGGAACTCTCTCCGGCTGGGACCCATGACCGTGCCTCCTCGGCGATCGTGTAACCTGATCGTTGCAAAAGGTGGTAGGAATTCCTACGCTGTCGGTATGGTATCAAGGCTCACGGTCAAGGGGCAGATAACGATTCCCAAGCCGCTCCGCGAGAGCCTGGGACTCGAGCCCGGCCAAGAACTCGAGTTCGAAGAGCGTGAAGGTGCGCTGATCGTCAGGCGCCGCGCGCCGGTGGACCCGCTCCGGCGGCTCGTCGGTCTCGTCACCGAGAGAGTCGACGTCGACGCCTATATCGAGGAGACGCGCGGACCCCGCTGGCAGGCCGACCTGGACGGTGGCGAAGGGTAGCCTCGCGTGGTCACGGCCATCGACAGCTCGGTGCTCCTCGACGTGGTCACCGACGACGCATCCTACGGGCCGGCCTCGCTACGGGCGCTCGACACAGCCCGCAGCCTCGGCCGCCTCGTCGTCTGTCCGGTCGTGTGGGCCGAGGTCGGCGCCTTCTTCGAGGACACGAACCGGATGCGGCTGGCCATGAACGCGGCCGGCATCCTCTTCGATCCGTTCGACGAAACCACGGCCGGTCTGGCCGCGGGGCAATGGCGCGAGTATCGGCGACGAGGCGGGCGGCGCACCCGCCTGATCGCCGACTTTCTGGTCGCAGCCCATGCCCAGACCCGAGCGGAGGCTCTCCTCACCCGCGACCGGGGTTTCTACCGGCGCTGCTTCGCGAATCTCAGAGTCGTGACTCCCGAGCCGGCGAGCTGACTCGCCTTTCGCTCGCCCCGCGTGCAGCCCCGCGACCGCCGGCCGGGCTCTACCCGGTGCAGCACCGTTCTCCTATCGCTTCCGGATGCTGTACAGCTTCGAGCTGGTGCGGATCAGCAGCCGATCCCCGGCGATGGCCGGCGACGCCATCGCCATTTCGTCCAGGCTGTTGACGCCGATCACCTCGTATTCGCGGCCGGCGCGGATCACGTAGGTGTCGCCCTGCTCGCTCAGCGCGAAGATCTTGCCGTTGTAGGCCCACGGCGACGACGTGAAGCTGGCTCCCACGCGTATGCGCTGGCGCCCGTAGACCGGCTCGCCGGTGACGGCATCGTAGGCCTCGAAGAACCCGCGGTCGAGCAGGCTGTAGTAGATGTCGCCGTAGATCAGCGGCGAGGTGTTGTAGTTGCCGGCCCGCGGCTGGTACCAGGCGACGAACTCGTTCGACCGCTCGCCCTCGGCGAGGGTGATGTCGCCGCTCGCTCCCGGCCGGATGGCGTACGCCGGGCGGTGCTCGTCACGGAAGTAGCCGGAGTTGACGTAGACGAGGCCGTGGCTGGAGAACGGCGTCGCGATGGCCGCCCACGACATCCGTCCGTCCATCGACCACAGCAACTGTCCGTCGAGATCGTAGGAACGGATGCGGTTGACGCCGGAAGTGACGATCTCGGTGCGCAGCTCGTTCTCCCACACGTAGGGTGTCGCCCAGGTCGACACCTCGTCGCGCGCCGTGCGCCACAGCTCCTCCCCGGTTCGCTTGTCCAGCGCGGCGAGCCAGGACTCCTCTTCGTTGTCGTAGAGGATGATCAACTTGTCGTCGTACACCAGGGGCGACGACGCCGAGCCCCAGGCCGAGCGGGTCCGCCGGTCGGGGATCAGGAGCCGCCACACCTCGTTCCCTTCCATGTCGAAGGCGTACAGGCCCAGGTCTCCGAAGCGCACGTAGACGTGCTCGCCGTCGGTGGTCGGAGTCTCCGACGCGTACGTGTTCTTCATGTGGCGGGGAAAGTCCGGCTGGCCGTGCCTGACCGAGTGCTGCCACAGGACGGCGCCGGTCTCGAGGTCGAGGCAGTAGACCCGCCAGTCGTGCTCCAGCGGCACCGGGTCCGGGCGCCCGTTCGGGGCGTAGAGGCCCGGCTTGGGCAGCTCGAAATCCCCCACTGCGGTCACCGTGGTCAGGAAGACCCGATTGCCCCAGACGACCGGGCTCGACCAGCCGAGGCCGGGAATGTCGGTGACCCACTCGACGTTCTCCGTGCTGCTCCACTGCTCGGGCAGGTTCGGGTTGTCGGCCACCGCCGCGTTCAGGGTCGGGCCGCGAAAGTGGGGCCAGTTGTCGTTCGCGGCGGCGGGCCGCGCCAAGGCGAAGGCCGCAGCCAACACCAGTAGATTCAGGGTGAGCACCGTCCGCTTCATGGGTCGACCTCCAGTCACCGCCGGTCACGCCGTGCCGCCACGGGCGGCGAAATGCCTCTACATCATCGCATGCCGAAAACAGGCGCGTACATGAAGAAAGGGCCCCGACCCTTGCGAATCGGAGCCCCCCCAAGAAGGTTCTGCGATGGTGGCGTTGGGTTACCCCGTCTACTGGGGCGTCCCGCCACCCGTTGGAGCGCGGGAGGTCCCTACGAGGACACCACCTCCGCAGAGCCCGTACTATGGTCGTCCACTGGATCACCTCCTTGCTTGGGCACACTCGTCAACGGCGGGCCCCAACCCGCCCGGCCTCCGGCGTCGCCCAGACCCGCCGGCTGCCGCCGCGCCGTTGGCGCGGAACGGCTCTCTGATACTCGGCCACCGCGCGCCCTTTTGTCAAATCGCGGCGCGCCTGCGCCTTGCCGTCGCGCCCACGCCGGCGCAGCGAATCCGCCCGGAGCCGCGCCGATCAGCGGTCCGGAATCATGATGTGCGCCGAGGACGTGCCGACCTCCATGACCCAGGAACCGGCCCGCGTGTAGCTGCCCTCTTCCGAGAAGCCCGTCGACTCGCCGTTGGCGAACGGGACGGCGATGGTGATGTGCAGGCCGGCTCGGAAGGTCGAGTACCATGGAACGATGCGCCGACGCACCGCCGTCATCGCCGCACCGGCCTGAGGAGGCTCGCCATGATACCCCGACCCGCGCAACTCACCACCCTGCTCGTCATGCTCACCGCGTCGATCACCGCCGGCCAGCCAGCCGCCGGCGATCCGGGCGCCGAGCCGGGCGGCACGACGGGCCTCTCCGCGGACGCCGGCCTTCCCACGGCGAGCCCGGAAAGCGCGGGGATGTCCTCCGAGGGCCTCGCCCGCATCGGTCCCGCCATGCAGGCCTACGTCGACGACGGCCGGCTGGCGGGCGTGATGACCATGGTCGCGAGACGCGGGCAGGTGGTCCACTGGGAGGCGGCCGGCATGCGCGACGTCGCCGCCGGCGATCCCCTCGAGACGGACGACATCTTCCGCATCTACTCGATGACGAAGCCGCTCACCAGCGTCGCCGTGATGATCCTGGTGGAGGAAGGCGCGGTCGCGCTCGACGACCCGGTCTCGAAGTTCATTCCGGCGTTCACCGAGGTGACGGTGTTGAACGACGCCGGCGAGCGCGTGGCGCCCGCCCGGCCGATGACCGTCGAGCACCTGCTGACGCACACGTCGGGCCTCACCTACGGGTTCTTCGGCGACTCGCCGGTGGACCGGATCTACAACCAGTCGGGGTTCTTCACGGAGGCGGAGGGCCTCGACGACTTCGCGCAACGGGTCGCGGAGCTCCCGCTGCTGGCGAGCCCGGGCGACCGGTGGAACTACAGCGTCTCCACCGACATCCTCGGGCGGGTGGTCGAAGTCGCCTCCGGACAGCCGTTCGACGCGTTCCTGCAGGCGCGCATCTTCGATCCGCTCGACATGATCGACACGTCCTTCGTCGTTCCGGCGGACAAGCGCAACCGCTTCACTGCCCACTATGCCCGCCCCGACGGGACCCTGCGGATGATCGACTCGCCGGTGGACGGGGAGTACACGCAGCCGCCGCAGTGGCTGTCCGGCGGGGGCGGACTCGCCTCGACCGCGTCCGACTACATCCGCTTCGCGCAGATGCTGCTGCAGGACGGCGAGCTCGGCGGCGTGCGCATCCTCGAGACCGAGACGGTAAGGATGATGCGCTCGAACCGGCTGCCGGACGCACTGGTGCCCATCGAGCTCGGCGCCTTCCTGAGCCCCGGCTACGGCTTCGGCCTGGGGTTCGCGGTGGTCGTGGACGCCGACGCCTCGCCGGAGCCGGACAACGACGGCGTGTTCCGCTGGGCCGGCGCCGCCAACACCTTCTTCTGGATCGATCCGGCCGCCGAGCTGATCGGCATGGTCTGGACGCAACTCAACCCGTTCGCGGCCTACGACATCGAGCGCGAGTTCCAAACGCTCGTCTACGAGGCGCTGGAGTAGCGAGACGCCGGCCTGCGAGACGCTGGCCCACGAGGCGCAGGGATGGACTTTTCCGCAGGGTAGTTGCGAAAAAGTAGGACTTTCCCGCAGAGTAGCCGCGCTACAATGGCTCCCGTGGGTTACGACAATCGTCGGCGCCGTCAGTCGACGATCGCCTGATAGGTCATCGTCGCCAGGTCGTCGCGAATGCGCAGGTGCGTGTACGGCCGCATCTGCGTCAGCATGATGCCGATCAGCTCCTCGGACGGGTCCACCCAGAAGATGGTGCCGAAGGCGCCGCCCCAGTAGTACGAGCCTTCCGAGCGCGGCGTCGCCGACGGCCCCAGGTCGGTCACGACGGCGTAGCCGAGGCCGAAGCCGTAGCCGGGGCCGGCGAGCCAGATGCCGAAGTCGCCGGTGTGGTTGGCGGTCATCAGCTCGATGGTCTTGCGGCTCAGAATCCGCACGCCGTCGAGCTCCCCGCCGTTCAGCATCATCTGGTGGAAGCGGAAGTAGTCCCGGGCGGTGGAAACGAGGCCGCCGGCGCCGCTGAAGTAGACGTGCGGCTCGCGAACGAAGCGGCTGTCGGCGGTCGGCGGCTCGGTCAGCAGCCTCTTTCCGTCGTCACCCGGTCCATAAAGGGCAGCGAAGCGTCCCAGCTTCGACTTCGGCAGGTAGAAGTGCGTGTCCCGCATGTCGAGCGGCTCGAAGATGCGCTCGCGGAAGAACGCGTCCAGCGTCTTGCCCGACATCACTTCGACCAGCCGCCCCACCACGTCGGTGGCCCGACCGTACTCCCAGCGGTCGCCAGGGTGGAAGTTGAGCGGCAGCTTCGCCAGCCGCTCGACCATGTCGCCGACCGTGTCGTGCGGCTGGCGCTCGGCGTTCATCGCCTGGAAGTCCGGCTGGGTCAGTCCGCGGTAGGTGTTGGCCAGACCCGCGGTATGTGTGAGCACGTGCTGCACCGTGATCGGACGCGCAGCCGGCACCAGCTTGTAGGCCCCGGTGAGCCGCTCCTGCTCGGGCGCGGGGATCGCCACCTGCATGTCCGCGAACTCCGGCAGCCACTTCGAGATGGGATCGCGGAGCTGAAAGCGCCCTTCCTCGTAGAGCATCATCAGCGCCACCGAGGCGATCGGCTTGGTCATCGACGCCATGCGGAAGATGGTGTCGTGGGTCATCGCCTTGCCGCCCTCGACATCCCGATGGCCCTGCGCCGAGAAGTTGACCACCTTCCCGCGCCGCGCCACGAGCGTGACGACGCCGGCCACTTCCGCGCGGTCGATGTAGGCCTGCATCACCCCGTCGAGCCGTTCGAGACGCGCCGACGACATCCCGACCGCTTCGGGCTCGGCCGTCGGCACCCCGTCCATGACGTGCAGATCGGCCGACGCGCCGTACAGACCGATCGCTGCCGCCGCAACCGCGAGGAGACAGACCGACGAGCGCCGCAACACCGAAGCCTTCATGAGAATCCTCCCTACTCGTCGAGGCCGAACGTGTAGACCGTGTTCCCGACCGACATCGTGACGTACTGGTTCCCGTCGACCGCGTAGGTCATCGGGTTCGCGTTGACCGGACCGCCGAGCGGGATGTGCCAGAGCTCCTCCCCGCTCTCCGCGTCGAGAGCGAAGAAGTAGCCGTCGACGGTCGCGCTGAACACGAGCTCGCCCGCCGTGGCCAGCACGCCGGAGCGGGCGCGCGGCTGCATCTCGAACTCCCAGCGGATGTCGCCGGTGGTGGGGTCGATGGCCCGGATCGCGCTCTTGTAGTTGTCCATCGGCTGCGGCGACTGCACGCCGCCGCCGGTGTAGCGCTCGCCCTCTACGTACTCCTCGTCACGCAGGAAGAACTCGCCCTCGCCGTCGAACGAGTTGACGTAGAGAAGCCCGGTGCGGGGGTTGAACGCGGGCGACCACCAGTTGGTCGCGCCGCCGGCGGTGGGCGCCACCACCGTCCCTTCGGGCGAGGGGAACCTGCCGGGCACCCGGATCGGGCGGCCGTTCTCGTCGAGCCCTTCCGCCCAGGTCTGCAGCGCGAACGGTCTGCCGAGCAGGAACTCGCCGGTCGCGCGGTCGAGCGTGTAGTAGAAGCCGTTGCGGTTGGCCCACAGCATCGCCCGGCGCGGCCCGTCCGGCATCTCGACGTCGGCGAGCACCGGGATCTGGATGGCGTCCCAGTCGTGGACGTCGTGCGGCGTGAACTGGAAGTACCAGCGCATCTCGCCCGTGTCGCCGTCGAGGGCGAGCACCGAGTCGGCGTACAGGTTGTCGCCCAGCCGCATCTCGCTGCCGTAGTCGGGGCCGGGATTGCCGGTGCCCCAGTAGACGAGGTTCAGCTCCGGGTCGTACGAGCCGGTAATCCAGGTCGGCGACCCGCCGGTGCGCCACGAGTCCCCCAGCCATGTCTGGTTGTCGGGATGGTCCGGCCCCGGAATCGTGTAGGTCCGCCACGCCCGCTCGCCGGTCTCGGCGTCGTACGAGTCGAGGAACCCGCGGATGCCGAACTCCCCGCCCGCGATGCCCGTCACCACCCGGTCCTTGACGATGAGCGGCGCCGCGGTCTTGCTGTAGCCGCCCCGGTAGTCGGCCACCTCGGCGTCCCACACCAGGTTGCCGGTGCGCGCGTCGATGGCGACCAGGTGCGCGTCGAGCGTGCTCATGTAGAGCGTCTCGCCCAGGATGGCGACGCCGCGGTTGTTGCGCCCGCAGCAGATGCGCAGGTCGTCGGGAAGCTGGTGCTCGTAGCGCCAGAAGGGGCGCCCGCTGGTCGCGTCCACCGCCGTCACGTTGCTGGGCGACTCGGTGATGAACATCACGCCGTCGACCACCAGCGGGGTCGTCTCGGTCCGGTCGAGCTGGCGGATGTTGTACGCCCACTTCAGCTCCAGATCCGCGACGTTCGATGCGTCGATCTGATCGAGCCGGGAGAAGCGCTGGCTGTCGAGCGTGCCGTTGTACATCAGCCAGTTGTGCGGCTCGTCGGCGGCGTTGACCAGACGCTCCCAGGTGACCGGCGCGAACTGCGGCACGCCGTTCCCGGCGGTCGGCTCCTGGGCGGTCGAGAGCGAGGCGGACGCGAACAGGGCGGCGACGACGAAGATGGCGGACCGCTTCATGGCTTCAGGCTCCTGTATTCCGGCCGAGCACGTCGTGCCTTGCTCGCGGGCACACATCGTTCCGACCCCGCACTTCCCGACCTCCGGAAGCGGCAGGCCCCGCCCGCTCCCTACTCGGGCGCGGGAAAGTACGCGACCATCCCGCCGCGGTTCGTCCCCAGCCAGATCTCGCCGCCGATCCGGATCGCCGCGGTCGACGACGCGAACCCTTCCATGCGCGGGTGCGTGAAGATGTGCCTGACCTCCAGCGTCTCCGGATCGACGACGGCGACGTTCGAGGTCTCTTCCGGCGTCCCGAAGTTCCCGTGTCCCGCGGCCAGGATCAACGCGCCGTCGTCTACGTAACGCAGGTTGTCCGGCCGGAAGGGTATCGGCACCACGTCCTTCTGCCGCGGCGGTCCCCCGCGCGACAGCCGCGTGAGCTTCTCGCCGCGCCAGCCGGCCACGAACAGCCAGCGCCCGTCGGGCGAAATCTCCAAGCCGTTGGGCGTCGTGTCGCCGGTGCCCGGGATCACGGACCAGCCGCCGTCGGTGCTCCACTCCCAGACGTCCCCGGTGGACGTGCTCGTCGCGGCGAAGCCGCCCTCGGGCAGCGCCACCACCGAGTTGAGACGCAGGCCCTCCGGCGCCACCGCGCACCCGACCCAGGCCAGCGTCATCGGCATCGCGCCGGCGTCGAGCTCGAATACCTCGATCGACTCCCGCCGGCCGTGGTGCACGACGTACAGCGCATGCACGTCGCCCGCGCCCGGCTGCAGGTAGAGGCCGTGGGCCCTGAACTCGTCCTGATCCAGCTCCGCCGCGTCGAGCGGGCCGGGACACGACGGATAGGTCGCGGCATCGAGCCGCTCGGTCCGGTCCGAGGTCGGGAAGAGAACGGACGTGGTCTTGTCGGCGACGTCGATGAGGTGGATGCGGCCGCCCTCCTGGTTCCCGGAGACGACGACCCACTCGTCGCCCGGCACCACGGCCAGGTCTTCCGGACCAATCAGGTCGCAGATGAACCGGATGTCGCCCACCGGCTCGCATCCGCCGGACTCCTGCCCGGCGAGGACCCAGGTTCCGGACAGCAGCAACGCACTTCCCAGGGCCGCAAGCTTCCTCGTCACCACGATGTTCCTCCCTGTCGTTCCCCGCCGGCTCTCGACCGCACGCGACGGCCGTGTGGGCGGCCGCACGGCCTGCAGCCGGAACCGACCGCGCAGTCCTCGCGATGATACTCGTTCCCGGTGCTACCATGGCGTCCATGCCGGATGTGCAGCCGCGGGTCGGCTACACCGACCTGGAGAACAGGCCGGAGGACGGACGCCGCTACGAGATCCATGGAGGGGAGCTCGTCCTGGCCGGACGTCCTCTTCTTCCGGGCCGAGCGCGTCCACCTGCTTCAGCTCGACGCCGTGACGCGGCATGCCCCGGACATCGTCGTGGAGGTGCTCTCGCCGTCCACGGCCTCGACGGACCGGGGCCGGAAGATGCGGACGTTCGCGCGCTACGGCGTCCCCGAATACTGGATCGTCGACCCTGTCGCCCGGCGGATCGAGGTCCATGCGCTCGAAGACGGCGTCTACCGGGAAACGCAAGGTTGCTTCGGGAGGAGACACCGTCCGGTCGGTGCTGCTGCCGGATCTGACGCTCGAGGCCGCCCGCGTCTTCGAGCTTCCGTAGCCGGACAACGCCACTACACCACGCGGTGCAGCAGGTCCTCGCCGGCCGCCAGCCGCCGGCAGTTCTCGACCGCCACCGCGAGGCTGCGCTCCAGGGTCTCGCGCGTCAGCCAGGCAACATGCGGCGTGCACACGACGTTGTCGAGCGCGAGCAGCGCGCTGTCCGCGGGCGTCGGCTCGGCCTCGAAGACGTCGAGCCCGGCCGCGCCGAGGCGTCCCGTCCGCAGGGCGGCGACGAGGGCCGCCTCGTCGATGAGCCCGCCGCGCGCCGTGTTCACGATGACGGCGCCCGGCTTCATGCGGCCGATGGCTGCCGCGTCGATCATGCGCTCGGTGTCCGCGGCAAGCGGCACGTGGAGGGAGACGACGTCGCTCTCGGCCAGCAGGTCCGCGAGCCGGCGGCGCTCGCCCACCGCGTTCGGCTTCGCGCCGCGGCTGGCGAACACGACGCGCGCGCCCATCGCCTGCAGGATCGGGCCGAGCCGGGCCGGCACGGCGCCGTACCCGACCAGCCCGACGGTCCGTCCGCTCACCTCGCCGTAGCTGTCCTGGAGATGATCCGGCAACTCCCAGCCCCGCCCTGCCCGGGTCGCCGCGTCGAGCTGGCTCACGCGGCGCAGGGCGCCCAGCATGAGCAGCAGGGTCATCTCGGCGACGGCCTGCGTGTTGGTGCCGGGCATGTTGCAGACGGCTATGCCGCGGTCCCGAGCCGCCGCCAGATCGATGGTGTTGACGCCGACCCCGATCTTCTGCACCAGGCGCAGGCGCGGCGCCGCGGCGACGACCTCGGCGGTGACCGGCTCGAGCAGGTGCCACAGGGCCTCGGTCTCGGGCAGGAGCCGGGCGAAGCGATCGTGGTCGTCCATCGCACAGACCGAGACCGACAGCCCCTCGCGCTCGAGCTGCCCGAGCCGGCGCGTCATGCCGGGGCCGGCCGCATAGTGATAGACGACGTTCATGGTCGGCGGTGCCGCGACGACCTCGCGGGCCGGATGCAAGCCGGGCGGCGTAGCGGGCCGGCTCCGCGGGCGGCGCAGCGCTCGCTATCATACGCGCACGGTGCCCGAACCCGACCCCGTCATCGTGGAGGCGCTCCGGCGCATGGGCCTCGTTCGAGCGCAGGCGCCGCCCCCGATGACGCCGCTCGAAGGCGGGGTCTCCTCGGACATCTGGCGGGTGGATCTGCCCGCGGGTCCGGTCTGCGTGAAGCGGGCGCTTCCCCGGCTGAAGGTCGCGGCGGTCTGGGAGGCGCCGGTCGAGCGGAACCGCTACGAGTGGGAGTGGATGCGCGAGGCCGGACGGATCGTACCGTCGAGCGTGCCGCCGCTCGTCGCGCACGACGTCGAGGCGGGCTGCTTCGCGATGGGCTTCCTGGACCCGGCGACCCATCCCCTCTGGAAGGCGCAGCTCCGGGGCGGCATCGCCGACGAGACGACCGCGCGAGCGGTCGGTGAGCGTCTGGCCGCGATCCACAACGGCACCGCCGGCCGCGCGGACGTGCGGGCCCGCTTCTCCACCGACGACATCTTCCACGCGATCCGCCTGGAGCCGTACCTGGGCGCCACGGCGGCGCGGCATCCCGACCTCGCGGCCCCGCTGGAGGCCGTCGTCTCGCGCACGGCGAATACGAAGCATGCGCTCGTGCACGGCGACGTCAGCCCGAAGAACATCCTGATCGGCCCGGACGGTCCGATCTTCCTGGACGCCGAATGCGCGTGGTACGGGGATCCCGCCTTCGACCTGGCGTTCTGCCTGAACCACCTGCTGCTCAAGTGCCTCTGGACGCCGGCGGCGACGGCCGCGTTCCTGCGCTCGTTCGACACGCTGGCGGAGACGTACCTCGCGGGGGTCGAGTGGGAGGCGCGCGCGGCGATCGAGGAGCGGGCGGCGCATCTGCTGCCCGGGCTGTTCCTCGCCCGCGTCGACGGCAAGTCGCCCGTCGAGTACGTCACCGCGGAGGCGGACCGGGAACGGGTGCGGCGGACGGCGCGGCCCTTGATCCTGAAGCCGCCGGCAAGCCTGGCCGGGGTGCGGGAGGCCTGGGCCGAGGCGCTTCCCCGGCCGCGGCAATGGAGCCAATCGACCCGACGGCGCCGCGAGACCCCGCACTCCGGAACGCTGCCGACCAGGGACAGGGCCTGACATGACGAAGGCATCCTCCATGATCGAGCGGGTGTCGGCGCGCCGCGTATGGGACTCGCGCGGGCGCCCGACGGTCGAGGCGGAGGTCCGTCTCGCGGGCGGCGCCGTCGGGCGCGCCAGCGCCCCGGCGGGGGCCTCGACCGGCAGCGGCGAGGCGGTCGATCTGCGGGACGGCGGACCACGCCTGGGCGGGCACGACGTGACGGCCGCCGTGCGCAACGTCGACGGGGAGATCGCCCGGGCGCTGCGCGGGCGCGACGCGACCGATCAGGCCGCCCTCGATCGGGCGCTCGTCGACCTCGACGGCACGGCGAACCGCGGCCGGCTCGGCGGCAACGCCCTCATCGCGGTCTCGATGGCGGCGCTGCACGCCGCCGCCGGCGCGGCGGGCCGGCCGTTGTGGCGCCACCTCCTCGGCGGCGAACCCGCCCTGCTGCCGCTGCCCGAGATCCAGATCTTCGGCGGCGGCGCCCACGCCGGGCGGCGGGTCGACATCCAGGACTTCATGGTGATGCCGGTCGGGGCGTCGACCTTCGCGGAGGCCCTCGACTGGACGGCGGAGGTGTACCTGGCCGCCGGCGCCCGGATGGCGCAGGCCGGGCGGCTGCAGGGCGTTGCCGACGAGGGCGGGTACTGGCCGGCGTTCGACACGAACGAGGAGGCGCTGGAGTTCCTGGTCCGCTCCATCGAGGACGCCGGGCGCACACCCGGCGACGACCTCGCCATCTCGCTCGACGTCGCCGCCTCGGAGTTCCACGAGGCGGGGCGGTACCGACTCGGCCTCGACGGGCGCAGCGTCGACAGCGATGGGCTGATCGAGCTCCTGGTCGGATGGATCGACCGGTATCCGATCGCGTCGATCGAGGACCCGGTGGCAGAGGACGACGACGCCGGCATGCGGCGCTTCACGGCGGCGGCGGGCCGCCGCGTGCAGATCGTCGGCGACGACTACCTCGTCACCAGCGCCGTACGGGTCGAGCAGGCGGCCGGGGACCAGGCCTGCAACGCGCTGCTCGTCAAGCCGAACCAGGCCGGGACCGTCACCGAGACGCGGGCTGCGCTCGATGCGGCGCGCGCCGCCGGCTTCGCCACCATCGTCTCCGCCCGCTCCGGCGAGACCGAGGACGTGACCATTGCGCATCTCGCCGTCGGCTGGAGCGCCGGGCAGCTCAAGGTCGGATCGTTCGCGCGGTCCGAGCGCATGGCCAAGTGGAACGAGGTGCTGCGGATCGAAGAGGCGCTGGGCGACGAAGCCAGGTTCGCCGGGGCCGGCGCGCTCGCGCCTCGTCGTTCGCGCTCGACTGAACTCCCGGAGGAGTGACAGAATCAGCGGGTTTGCAGCACCGTGCAAGGTGCATCCGTGAACGACAGAAAGTGAGGCGACAGCGATGAGAGTAACCAGCTTTGCGGCGATTGGCCTGGCCGCGGCGATCGGCCTCGGCGCACCCGTGGCGGCGAACGCGCAGACCGATGACGCCGCGGCGGCGTTCGTGCGGGTAGCCACCAGCTACAGCCTGACCCCGAACATCACCTACCAGCGCGCCGGCGGGCAGGACCTGACGCTCGACGTCTACCGGTTCCGCGCGGCGTCCGAACCGGCCCCGACCCTCATCTACATCCACGGCGGCGGCTGGACCAACGGCAGCCGGCAGTCTTCCGCGTTGACCGTCCTCCCCTGGCTGGAGATGGGCTGGAACGTGGTCAACGTCTCCTATCGGCTGGCGGGCACGGCCCACGCACCGGCCGCGGTCGAGGACTGCCGTTGCGCGCTGCGCTGGGTCTACCGCAACGCCGAGCAGTACAACTTCGACCTCGACCGGATCGTGGTGACCGGCAACTCCGCCGGCGGACACCTGTCGCTGACCACCGGCATGCTCCCGGCCTCGGCCGGCCTGGACCGACAGTGCCCCGGCGACCGGAACCGGATGTGGCCCATCGGCCCGCCGTCGACCGCGCCGCTCGAGGTGGCCGCCATCATCAACTGGTACGGCATCACCGACGTCTACGATCTGGCCCATCGGACACCGGGCACCTCCGGAAACTTCACCGAGGCCTGGCTGGGAAGCCGCAGCGACCGCGACGACGTCGCGCGCCGCGTTTCGCCCACCAACTACGTGAACGGCGACACGCCGCCAATCCTGACCATCCACGGCGACGCGGACTCGATCGTGCCCTACGACCACGCGACGCGCCTGCACGAGCTGCTGGACGAATGGGGCGTGCCGAACCAGCTCATCACCATCGAGGGCGGCGGGCACGGCGGGTTCAGCCCCGCGGAGAACCAGCACATCTACGCGGCGATCCGTGCGTTCCTGGGCGAGCACGGACTCGGAGCGCAGCCGTCGAACGACTGAGATCCTGCCGGTGACCCGCCGGACGAGAGCGGCAACCGGTTGGCTGTCGGCCGCTGCCCGCCAGTGATTCACCGGGCAAACCCGCCCGCGCTGCAACGCCGGGTCCACATCTCCCGGACCCGTGCGTTGCCCGCGTCAGCCGAGCGGCGGATGCTGCAGGTGGTGGTCGGTGGCCGACTGCCAGGCGTGCGCCAGCCGCAGCAGCTCCGCCTCGCCGAACAGCTTGCCGGTGAAGCGCAGGCTGGTCGGCGAGCCCTCGAAGAAGCCGCCGGGCATGCTGATCTCCGGGTGTCCCGTGAAATTGGTCAGGCCCAGGTCGCTGCCGACGAACAGGTCGAGGTCGCCGAGCGCCTCGTGGACCTGCTCGATGATCTGCATCCGCAAGCGGTTGGCCTGCAGGTAGTCGATAGCCGAAACGAAGCGGGAGGCGCGGAAGCTGTCGGGCCAGCGGCTCTCTTCCGGCGCCGCGCGCATGCTGTCGAGCTCGCCGTTGACCGTGGCCACGTCGAACCCGGCCGCCGCCTCGGTGCCCACGATGAAACCGAGCGCGCCGCCCGGCACGTCCGGCAGGTCGAACGGCGCCAGGGTCACGCCCAGGCCGCGCAGCGTGTCGAGGGCGGCCCGGTTGTTCGTCATCGTCTGCCGGTCCCGCGCCGCCCGCTGGGGGTTCTGCGGATCCTCCTCGACGGCGTCCTCGTCGAAGCTCGACCGCAGATAGCCCACCCGGAGACCGGCGAGATCGGCCTCCGCGTCCCAGTTGAACGGCACGTCGAGCACGGTGTTGTCGCGCCCGTCGGGGCCGCGGATGGCGTCGAAGACGAGCGCGCAGTCCTCGGCGGAGCGGCACATGGGGCCGATCTTGTCCAGCGTCCAGGCCAGCGCCATCGCCCCGTAGCGGCTCACCCGCCCGAACGTCGGGCGCAGGCCGGTGACCCCGTTGCGCGTCGACGGCGAGATGATCGAGCCGCGCGTCTCGGTCCCGATCGCGAACCCGACCAGCCCCGCCGCGGTCGCCGCTCCCGAGCCGGCCGATGATCCACTCGCCCCCTGCTCCGTATTCCACGGGTTGCGCGTCCGGCCGCCGAACCAGCGATCGCCGGACGCGAGGGCACCCATCGAGAGCTTGGCGACCAGAATGGCGCCCGCCTCGGTCAGCCGCGCATATACCGTGGCGTCCGTATCGATCGTCTGCCGCCGATAGGGAGACGCGCCCCACGTCGTGCGGGTGCCGCGCACCGCGAGCAGGTCCTTGGCGCCCCACGGAATCCCGTGCAGCGGCCCGCGGTAGATGCCCGCGGCGATCTCCTCGTCGGCCTGCCGCGCCTGGCGGCGGGCAATCTCCTCCGTGTAGCTGACGACGCAGTGCAGCGTCGGGTCGTACCGCCGCAGCCGCGCGAGATACAGCTCGGTCAGCTCGGACGGCTTGACCTCGCGGGTCTCGACGAGCTTCGCCAGGTGCGTGACCGGCAGATACGCCAGCTCCTCGTCGCTGGAGGGCATCGTCACCGTGATCTCCGCGCGACGCATCGACCGGCGCTCGGTCGGCAGCGTCATTCCGGGCGGCACGGGATTGAACACGATCGCCGGCTGCACGGAGTTTCCCAGGTTGGCTGCGCGCAGGGTCTCGACGTCGGGCCGGCCGCCCGGCCGATTCAACCGAGCCGCGATGCGCCCCAGCTCCTCCTCGGTGAAATCCAGCCCGGCGATGCGCTGCGCCGCCCCGAGCATCTCGACCGTGACCTCGTCGGCGTCCTGCGCCACCGCCACGAGAGCGCCGGGCAGCAGGGTCGAGGTCACGCCGGCCGCCGACAGGCCGGTGATGAAACGCCGCCGGTTCACCGCGAGCTTCTGTTCATCCATGGTGGTGCTCAAACCTCTGTGGTGATCAATCCTATAGGAGAGACGACATGACGATTCTCCGCTGCATCAGTCGCTTCACCGCGAGCGTGACGAAGGCGGAAGCTGATACCGTAGGCACCTGTCTCCGCGTCGGACGCCGGGAATCGCGCGTTCTGGAGGTGTCGAGATGGCGTATCAGCTCCGTACCGCACGCTCCTTCCTCTTCTGCGCAACCATCCTGCTCCTTCTGGGGATCGCGGCACCGGCCGTTCAGGCGCAGTCCTCCGCCGATTTCGCCCCGGTCACCGACGCGATGCTCCGGGAGCCGGCGCCGGCCGACTGGCTGATGTGGCGACGTACGCTCGACGGCTGGGGCTACAGCCCGCTGAACGAGATCACCCGCGACAACGTCGCCGAGCTGCGCATGGTCTGGTCGCGCGGCATGGGGCCGGGCAGCCAGCAGGCGACGCCGCTCGCCTACGGCGGGGTGCTGTACGTGCCCAACCCGCGCGACGTCATCCAGGCGATCGATGCGGCGACCGGAGACCTCATCTGGGAGTACCGCCGCGATCTGCCGGAGGACACCGCCACCCGGGGGCTCGCGACCACGAACCGCAACCTCGCCATCCACGAGGATCGCATCATCGACACCAGCGCGGACGGCTACGTCTTCGCCCTCGACGTAGCGACCGGACGGCAGGTGTGGGAGACGCGGATCCTCGACTACGAGACGCACCCCGCGCTGCAGAGCTCCGGGCCCATCATCGCCGACGGGAAGGTGATCTCCGGCCGGAGCTGCTCCACGCGCGGCGGACCCGACGCCTGCGTCATCGTCGCCCACGACGCCGTCACCGGCGAGGAGCTGTGGCGGCGGCGGACGATTCCCGCGCCCGGCGAGCCGGGGGACGAGACCTGGGGCGACGTACCGTTCGAGGAGCGCAAGCACGTCGGCGCCTGGATGGTCCCGAGCTACGATCCCGAGCTGAACCTGGTCTACATCGGCACATCGGTCACCTCGCCGGCGCCGAAGTTCATGCTCGGCGGGGCCGACCTGGCGCACCTGTACCACAATTCCACCCTGGCCCTGGACGCCGACACGGGCGCGATAGTCTGGTACTACCAGCATCTGAACGACCACTGGGACCTCGATCACCCCTTCGAGCGGCTGCTCGTCGACACCGCCGTCGCGCCGGACCCGGAAGCGGTCGCCTGGATCAACCCGCGGCTCGAGCGCGGCGCGGTGCGCAAGGTGCTGACCGGCATCCCCGGCAAGACCGGCCTGATCTACACCCTCGATCGCGAGACCGGCGAGTTCCTCTGGGCGACCCCGACCGTCACCCAGAACGTCATCAGCGACATCGACGGCGCCACCGGCGCGGTGACCGAGAACGGCGAGGTGGTGTTCAGCGCGCTGGGCCAGGAAGTGCTGGCCTGCCCCACCCTCATCGGCGGCAAGGACTGGGAGGCCGGCGCCTACAGTCCGCTGACCAACGCTATGTACATGCCGCTGCGCAACAGTTGTGCGCGCATGCTGGCGACGCTGGAGGGAAACCTGCGGGGCTACGCGCTCGGCGTCCGTCACCAGCTTGCGCCGGGCACCGACCAGTTGGGCGCCGTGCACGCGATCTCGGCCGAGACCGGCCGGACGCTCTGGATCCACGAGCAGCGGGCCGCCACCATGTCGCTCGTCGCGACCGGCGGCGGGCTCGTCTTCGGCGGGGACGTCAACGGCCGCTTCCGGGCCCTCGACCAGGAAACCGGCGACGTGCTGTGGGAGATCAACCTCGGCTCGCCCGTGACCGGCTTCCCCATCACCTACGCGGTCGACGGCCGGCAGTACGTCGCGGTGAGCACCGGCTCGGCCGCGACCGCCTCCGGCTTCATCGGGCTGACGCGGGAGCTGCGTCCGAGCGCGGGCAACACGTTCTTCGTGTTCGCGCTGCCGGACGGGAACTGAGGCCGAGAGGCCGCGGCAGAATCAGCGCTCGACGGGTATGGCGAGGGGTGCCGCCGCGGCTACCGCAACCACTCCGTCCAACAGACCCGGGAACAGAACAGGCCGTGGTAGCATGTGATGCGTCAGGCACTGGTTCCTGTTGTGGCCGACACGTTGTCCGTACGGCCGAACGAGGAGAATAGGAGATGTTCAACAGGATCACACTCGTTCCCGCTGCCGGCACCTCGAGCACGCTGCCAACAACGTCGCGTCGGGCCTTTGGACGACGTTTCGGCCTATCGGCCGCCGGACTGGCCTTGGCGGGATGCTCCGCGTCCGAGCCCCCGGCCGACCCGGCGCTCGCCGAGGCGGCCGTCGACCAGGGGTTCGTGCCGGCCCAGGATGCGGCGTCACAGGCTGCCGTCACTCCTGACGCGGCCCTCACGCTCCTTGCCGACGGCAACGCGAGATTCGTCGCCGGGACTCCTGTCCGCCGCGACTACAGCGATCAGATTCGAGCGACCGCCGCCGGGCAGTACCCGTTCGCCGTCGTGCTCGGGTGCATCGATTCTCGAGTCCCCATCGAGACGGTCTTCGATCAGGGGATCGGGGACATCTTTGCGGCCAGGATCGCCGGCAACATCGTGAACACCGAACTGCTCGGCAGCATGGAATTCGCCTGTCGACTCGCCGGGTCGAAGCTCGTGGTCGTCCTCGGACACACCTCGTGCGGCGCTGTGAAGGGGGCCGTCAGCAGCGCCCGGCTCGGCAATCTCACGCAGCTCGTGCAGAAGATCGAACCAGCCGTGGAAGCGATCGAAGGCGAGCGCGACGTCGACAACGCCGACTACGTCGACGGGATTGCCGAAGAGAACGTGCGCATGGTGATCGCGGAGATTCGCCGAGAAAGCTCCGTACTGGCCACGATGGAGCAGGAACGAGAGATCCGCATCGTGGGCGGGATGTATGACGTCTCCACCGGCGTCGTGCGCTTCATCTGACCCCATGCCGCGCGCGTCGATCGGCGCCCTCGTTCTCGCCGGCGCGATGCTGTTGCCCGGTGCGGCCCCGGCGCAGACACCGGTCGATTGGGACCAGCTCGGCGCCTGGTACATGCTGTTCTGGTCGACTCGCTTCGACGACTCGCCGGTGGGATTGCAGGGCGACGTGCAGCACCGCAACTGGAATATGGGAACCGACCTGGAGCAGTTGCTGATCCGGGGTGGCCTGACCTACGCCGTGCCCGAATCCCCCGTGCTGGTAACTGGTGGTGCGGCGCACATCACGAGCGGCGCCTTCGGCGACAGCGACGTGAACAGCGCAGAGCGACGCCTGTATCAGGAGGCGTCGCTCAACCAGTCAGTGGGACGGGTCGTTTCTCTGCGCCACCGCTACCGGTACGAACAGCGTTGGGTCGACGGCCAGGACTTTCGGACACGGTTTCGCTATGCCCTGTTCGGCAATATCGCGCTGAATGGACGAGGGACCGGAAACAGGTCCATTTACCTAGCGCTGTACAACGAAGTCTTCATGAACGGGGAACTCGAAATCGGGCGAGGCAGGACCGTAGAGCGCTTCGACCGCAACCGGTTCTACACCGCACTTGGCTTCGGAGTCGGCGATCGGTCCCAAGTCCAGGCCGGCTACATGATCCAGACGGTACCAGGTGGCTCGAAGGGGCAGCTTCAGATCAGTCTCCACACATCCTTCTGAATTTGCTGCAGCCTCGACGTCCGCGGCCTCGCCACCTTGTCGCGTGCCAACGCTACTACCTCGACGCCACCGAAGGAGCACGCCATGTCCCGAGTACAGCTTGCGCTCAACGTGACCGACCTCGACAAGGCGATCGCGTTCTACACCCGCCTGTTCGACACCGCCCCCGCGAAGGTGAAGCCTGGCTACGCGAACTTCGCGATTGCCGATCCGCCCCTGAAGCTGGTGCTCTTCGAGAGCCGGGAGGGAGCGACGCTCAACCACCTGGGCGTCGAGGTGGAGACAGCCGAGGAGGTTGCGTCGGCGGAACGGCGCCTGCGCGGGGTCGGACTCGAGACGACCGGCGTCGAGGACACCGTCTGCTGCTACGCAGAGAAGACGGAGACGTGGATGGCCGACCCCGACGGAGCCCGCTGGGAGTGGTACGTCAAGTCGGGAGACGCGGGCCAACTGCACAAGACGGCCGCCGGCAGCCAATCGTCCGACGTAACCGACGCGAGCGCACCCGCAAGCTGCTGCTCGTGAGCCCCTCGCCCGGGCCATGGAGGTATCGAGATGCCGTACCTGTCCCCGGCCCCACGGTTCGCGCTGGCCGGCGCCATCGCCCTGCCGGTCGGCCATCGACGCGGCGACCGGCGATTTCACCTCTCCGGCGCCGCAGTTCATGCTCGGGGGCGTCGAGAACCAGCACCTCTACCACAACTCCACGCTGGCCCTCGACTGCGACACGGGCGAGACGGCGCCGCCGGCGACGTGACCGAGAACGCCGAGGTCGTCTTCAGCGCCGAGGGCCAGGACGTGCTGGCCTGCCCCACCTGGATCGGCGGCAAGGACTGGGAGTCCGTTTGCAGATCATCGGGAAGCCCAGTAGATCCCGTATTCATTGGAGAAAAAGCGATCTAAACGGGTCCGAAAGAACCGCGAAACGGCTGACAGAACCGGAAACGGCTGGCAGTACGGCTGGCAGATCCGCGTTCACCCGCGGCGCGCGACCGGGGCGGTCCCGACCACTTAGAGGGTCGGGGAAGGGGGGGAGCGACCGCCCTGGCAGGCATGCCTGCCAGGGCGGTCGCTCCCTCCTGGATTCGTCCTGCGGAAGACCCGGACGGCCGTGTCGCGGCGGACGGCGCGGTCCTGTCTGAGACTGGCGGGTGTCGTTGCGCAGCTACTCGTTGGCAGGTGACGCTACCGTTCGAGGCGAGCAGGATCCGCTGAGCCGTGCCGGACCGCCAGCGCGTACCGCAGCACCTTCACGTAAAACATCGGAACCGCTACCCTGGGAGGTCGCAGTGCTTCGAAACGTCGGCGCAGTGATCGTGGGACTCGTCGTTGGAACGATTGTCAATCTCGCGCTCGTCCAGCTCAACACCGTCCTCTTTCCTCTTCCGGAGGGCGTCGACGTCACCGATAGGGCGCGGATGCAGGATGCGATCCGGGACCTCCCGGCGGCCGCTTGGATTCTGGTGTTCGCGGCCCACCTGGGTCAGTCGTTCGTCGGCGCTTGGGTCGCCGCACGGCTGGGTATCTCCCACCAGATGACGCTGGCGATGATCGTCGGCGTCGTGTCGCTCGGAGCCGGCATTGCGAACGCGATGATGCTGGCGGCGCCGGCGTGGACGTGGCTCGAGATGCCTTTCTATCTCCTAGGAGCTTGCGCCGCAGGACGCTTGCGGCACGAAACGGGTCGCCAGCCTACGCCCTGAGCTCCGTGTCGGGGCGGCTTCGCCGGTCGGCCGGGCGGGGTG